>ENA-ORDC01000028-ORDC01000028.1-marine-metagenome-genome-assembly--contig:-NODE-28-length-193575-cov-7.960408_pt1 | contig 193575 bp, 153 predicted proteins | sample MGYA00237783_ERZ508515 | MGnify/ENA primary metagenome ERZ508515 (study PRJEB26186, sample SAMN06268792) | marine metagenome | isolation source: Eden Landing Ponds, San Francisco, CA, USA | place... | reverse complement strand
CTGGACCTGGGACCTCGAGACCGGAGTCAACGAGGCGTCGGGCCAGCGCATCGCCACCTTCGACGTGGCGGTGGACGGCGAGGACATCCTCGTCCGTATCTGAGTTCCCGGCGGGGGACGGAGTACCGCCGGCACGGGCAGCGTCTCACTCCCGACCGACGACCGACTCTCAGTGGTCCGACCAACGCCCCGGTCTGAGGTCGAGCGCTACCAGCATCCGGACTTTGTTCTCGGGACGGACTTTCTTCACGCCCCGGTTCGGGGTCACAAATCGTCACTTAAATTCCCGATTATAAATCCTTTCTCGGAATTTGGATTACATCCATACTGCTGTAAAGAGAAAGACCCAACACATGGCAACCTTTTCCACGGAGGGGAATGCCACACAGTGTTTGTTGACTTGTGGCACGATAGGGCTCCGTATGCTCTCGCCACCCATCACCCGAATGAACTCGACCCCATACGCGTGAACGAACACCACGCCTCGAACCGTCGTCGACGGGAGGAAATGCGGTCCTGAGGAGCAGTGCGTCGCTCGTTCCCGGGAGTGGAACTCCGGCTACCGGTTCGAAGCACGTGACTGGACGAAACGTCTCACGTTCACCACCAGAGCGAACGTCGGACACCGATCCCCGGGAGGGGGAAAGGGGTTACTGGTTCGCAGCCGGAACGCTGAGATCGTAGTCGTACTCCTGGGCGGTCTGCTGTTCCTGGGGGAGGCGCCAGACTTTGACGTCCTCCGAGTCGAAGTACAGACTCACGGTATCCCCGATCTCGACGTCGGCGGCAGTCGACGTTCGGACGGAGAACTCCGCACCGTCGAGGACGACCTGGTACTCGACGAAGTCCCGCGTCGGGGCGATGAAATCGATCCGGCCCTCGTACACGTTCTCGTCCGACTCACCGTTCGATTCGTTGAGCCTGATGAACTTCGGCCTGATAGTAAGGATGCAGTCTTCGCCGGTCTGAAGCCCGTCTTGTTTGTGGTTGGCCTTGACCGACCCGATCGTTGTGTCGATCTGGTGTGTCGAGCCGTTCGTACTCGCTAGCGTCGCCGACAGGATGTTCGTGTGGCCCATGAACTCCATCGTAAACAGTTCCTGTGGGTCCTCGTGGAGACGGGTGGGTTTGTCGACCTCCACGATCCGCCCCTCGTTCATCACGGCGATCTTGTCCGAGAGGAACATCGCCTCGTCCTGAGAGTGAGTGACGTAGAGGACGGAGATGTTGACCTCGTTACAGATCTGTTTGATCTCCATCCGGAGTTCCCGCCGAAGTTTGGCGTCCAGACTGGCGAGCGGTTCGTCGAACAGCAGGATCTTCGGTTCACTGACGATGGCACGGGCGATAGCGACCCGCTGTTGCTGTCCGCCGCTGAGGTTCGTCGCCAGATCGTCGGCGTGCACGGCGAGATCGACGGTTTCCAGAATGTCGTGAACACGGGACTTCCGTTCCTCCTTCGGCACTTTCACCATCTCCAACGGGAAGGCCACATTTTCGTACACCGTCATGTGCGGCCAGACCGCGTACGACTGGAACACCATCCCGATGTCCCGCTCCTCTGGCTCTTTCATCACGCCCGTCTCGGAGTCGTACACGACCTCCCCGTCTAGCGTGATCTGGCCGCTGTCGGGTTTCTCCAGGCCCGCGATGGACCGCAGCGTCGTGGTTTTCCCGCAGCCAGACGGGCCGAGCAGCGACACGAACTCCCCCTGCTCGACTTCGATCGACAAGCCGTCAACTGCGACCTCGTCCCCGAATGTTTTGGTGATGTCCGTAGCTTCGAGTATGGCCATATACGGAAACGGTTGGGATTAATGCTAATAAACATTCCGGGGAAAATGGACTCGGCCTGCTACGAAACGACGTCGGCCCAACGGACACGCGGTACGCTGCCGAGCCCGTCTGCAGCTGCCGGACCCGGCTGCGACAGCCAGGCCCGTTGGGACACGACGTTCGCGCGACGTGCGGCGAAAGGCTTATTTAAATATGCTTCGATCCGCTAACATGGGTCTCCTCAATCCCATTTCTGACGCTGAAGAGTCCGAGCGAAAGGCGCTTACTCCACGGGTCGACACGTTGGACGGAAAACGGATCGGCTTGCTGTCGAACGGGAAACCGGCCGCCGGTCCGATCCTGAGCGTCGTCGAGGAACGGCTGTCGGAGCGCCACCCCGACGCGGAGTTCGAGCAGTTCTCCGTCCCTGAGTTCAACATGCTCAAGGACACCGAAACCCTGGAAGACATCCGGGCGTGGGCGTCCGAGACGGACCTCGACGTCGTCATCAGCGCGATGGGCGACTGCGGATCCTGCACCAAGTTCCTCGCCTGGGGGACGGAGTACGTGGAAAAGGCGGGCGTGCCGGCGGTCGGACTCATCGACGAGGGGTTCGAGATGGACTGGAAGTCGAACGCCATCGAGAAAGGACGCCCCCTCCGGTACAACAAGATCCCCGTTCGCTGTGAGGTGACCGACCTCGACAGGATCCGCTCGGATCTGACGGACGACGCCGTGGACGCGATCGTCGACGAGTTGATCCGGCCGCTAGAGGCCACCGAGACGACCGAAGACAGCTGATCGAACGCCCCGGTCACCTCATCTACATCACAGACACCATGGACGACACACCACAGACCGAGCCCGGACTGCAGGAAGTGAACGACTCCCTCTATCGACAGGGAGCCACGGACGGACTACCGGTGGTTCCGCCGACCGAGGAGCGGGTCGAGGAGATGCTCCGCGGCACGGACCTCCCCCGAGACCACGAGATCGGAACGCTGGGGAACCGTGAGGGGAGCCTGACCGTCGAGAAGCTGGCCACCAACGCCGTCATGAGCGGGTGTACCCCCATCCACATGCCCGTCCTGATTGCCGGAGCCGAGGCGCTGGCCGACCCCTCGTCGCAGTCGATCCAGTTTTCGGTCTCCGTCGGGTCGTACGGCTACTTCTGGCTCGTGAACGGACCCGTCCGTGAGGACATCGACGTAGCGTCGAACACCGGCGCGTTCGGGCCGAACTACCGGGCGAATCGAGCCATCGCGCGCGCGCTCGGACTGGCCTACAAGAACACGGCGCTGATCCATCCGGGAGAGAAGGACATGGCCGTCATGGGGAGCCCGTGCAAGTACAGCTTCCTCGGCGGAGAGAACGAGGAGGACTCGCCCTGGGAGCCGTACCACGTGACCCACGGATACGACGAGGACGAGAGCACGATCACCCTCGGGGGAGCGAAGAGCCTCGTCCAGTTCGTGCCGTACAGCATGGATCCCAAGGGGGTGCTCAAGGGGATGCGCTACAACACGACGCCGGACATGATCGGGGCGGCGAGCGAGACCCACACGAAGACGGTCATCTACCTCCTGTCGCCCTACAACGCACAGGAACTGGGCGACGCGGACATCTCCAAACGGGAGGTGAAGGAGTACCTGTGCAACAACTCGAACGTCCCGTACCCCGAGTTCCGATCCGGCCTCGTGATCCCGGACGAAGCGGTCGGCGAGCCGGTGATGCCCGAGAAGGTTTCGCGGTTACAGTATCCGCAGTTCGAGAGCCCCGAGCACGTCAAAATCGCGGTCGTCGGGGGCGCCGGGAGGTTCAGTGGCGTGACCAGAACCATGGGTCCGATGACGACCAAGAAGATCCACCTCCCGGACAACTGGGAGGAGCTGTGCGAGACGTACCGCGAGGAGCGCTCGTGGGGGGAGCGACGCGGCCAGTAACGACCGACGACGTATTTTCGACATCGGAGCGGCAGGCCAACCGCGTTCGTGTTGATTGCGAGAGGCGCAGCTAATCGTCGACTGCTGCTGGACGGTGGCGCCGGCTGACCTGCTTCCACACGCCCGACCGGACTCGATAGCCGGTGATCGTTCCGGCGGACCACGTCTCGGCGATGATCGCCACGTAGACGGCCAGGATCCCCAGCGGCGTCACGGTCCCCAGGTAGATGATCGGAAGCATCGCGATGTACTTCCCGAACAATCGTCCGTACAGTGCCCACTGGTTGTCTCCCGCCGCCTTGAGAATCCCGGTGAAGGTGCTGTCCATTCCGTACCCGAGGAAGCTTATCGCCGCGATCCGGATGAACGGCGTCGTCTGGGAGACGACCGCGGGATCGTCGACGAACAGGTGGGTGAGTGGCCCGGCGAAGACGAGCACGAGCACGACGCTCACCAGGTAAGTCGCAGCCGAGATCCGGATGCTGTCCCGACTGTAGTCGTCGGCCGCCAGTTCGTCGTCCCTCCCCAGCGCCTGTCCGACCAGGCTACTCGCGGCCATCGAGAACCCGGCGCCGGTCGACCGCATCAGACTCCGGATGCGGCGCCCGACCTCGAACGCGGCGACGACCGTCGGCCCGAAGACGGCGAGCAGGGCGAACAGCGGAAAGTTCGCCGCCATGCGCGCGAGCGACCGCCCCATGAGCGGCAGGGACAGCCGCATGAGTTGCTTGGACAACCCACGGTCGAAGTACGGTCCGCTGAGCGACAGGTGGATCGGAAACTCCCCGACAATGGGAAGCCCGCCGAGCACGAACCCGTAGATGAAACACCCGGATACCAGGAGTTCGGCGACGACGGTTCCGATTGCCGCCCCTTCGATGCCCAGACCGAGGCCGAAGATGAGGATCGCGTTGAAGAAGATGTTCGTGAACGCCCCGGTCGCGCGCACCGCCATCGCGATAACCGTATCGTCCGCGCCGGCCAGGGTCCGACTCGACACCGTGTTGAAGAAGTTGAACACCATAGCGACCGAGAGGATGCGGAGGTACGTCGCGCCCAACTCGACCGTCTCGGGCGTGTCGGCCAGCAACGCGAGGAGCGGTTCGGCGTACTGCCAAAAGACGAGCGTGAACGGCAGTGCGATCACGGTGCCGACCCAGACGCTTTGCTTGACCGCGAGGTCGAGGCGTTCGGGCTGGTCCGCGCCGAACCGCTGTGAGACCTGACCGATCGTCCCGCCGGCCAGCCCCAGCGAGAACCCGTTCCCCAGCCCGTAAAAAACGGTCGCGAACGCCAGTCCGGCGATTCCCGCCGGGCCGACGGCGAGTCCGACCATCGCGACGTCGGCGACGCGCTGCGAGTGTCGCCCGAACATCGTCAGAAACCGTGGCCAGGTCAGATCCGCAATGCGTTCTCCTCGATACGCATCGACGAACCCGGCTGTGGACAGCCGACGAACGATCCAGAGGAACACGTAGCGGACTGGGTTGATCACTGTGCGGTGATACCACACTGGGTAAGTAAACGGTTTTGTTCAAACTGTCGAAGATGCGACATCAAACGGCGCCCGTCGACGGGTTTTCGTCGCGGGGGTCCCGGCCGTCAACACCGCGCACCCCGATCTGCGCCGCCACCCTCCCGAGGCACCTGGAGGCTCACACCGTGGGCTGCACGTCCAGCCCCGTCCCTCAGAGCGTGACGAGGCTACCACCGATGACGATGAGCGCGGCACCCGCAACCACCCCCCGCGTCACCAGTTCGACGTCGCGCAGGAGGAGGTACGCGAACAGCGTCGAGAACAGCGGGGCCATGCCCGAGATCGGGTCGGCGATAGACACCCTGCCGAGCGAAAGCGCCTGGAACAGCGAAAACAGTGCCACGGCGCTGATCGTCCCGCCGAGTGCGAAGTACAGGATCGCCCTCGGGTTCGCCGCTCTGATTCGTTCCCGCCGGTACACGAACAGGTACGTCCCCAGCGTGAACAGGGCGGCCGTCTCGTTCAGGGCGAGGGCCTCGATCGCGACGGCCGGGGTTTCGAGGAACCCGAAGCGGCGGATGACGTTGCCCGTCCCGTAGGCCAGTGCGGCCGCGACCGGGAAGGCGAGTTCCGCAGTCCGCCACCCCCGTCGATCGCCGCCCTTCGCCAGCGAGACGACCACGACGCCGGCGACGAGGAGGACCACGCCGGCGGCCGTGACCAGCGTGACCGATTCGTCGAGGACGGCCACTGCGAGTACGGTGGCAAAGAGCGGCCGGGTGTTGGCCACGGCCGTCGAGACGCTCGCACCGACCCGACGGATGCCGGCGAACTTCGAGAGCCGGCCGAGGGTCGTTCCAACGACCCCGCCAACGAGGAAGATCCCCACGTCGACGGGGCTGAACCCCTGGAACACGGTGGTGCCCCGAGTCACGGCGAGTACGACCACCGAGAACGTCCAGGTCGCAAGGATCGCGACCATGGCAGCCTGAACCGACGTTCCCCCTCGTTCGAATCCTTTCTTGGCGAAGGTAGGACTCAACCCCCACAGGATGGCCGACGTGAGGGCGAAGGCCACGACGCCGATTGACAGAGACACGATGACTGCTCAAACACCCGGGGTGGTTAAATGTGGTTCGGCCACGTCTCCACGTCACCGACGGTCGAATGCATGCGTCACCGAAATCTCCACGGCACAGCGATGTCGACGCAAGCCAATGGCCAGAGCGACCAGGTAAGCGTCTCGCCGCTTCGGCCCACAGCATCGTCTTGGCCACGGTGCCGGCTGTCTCCGGGGGAGGTGTAACGAGCCGAGGGAATCATCCCGACTGCTCGTCGATCGCTCGCCAGACCCGTTCGGCCGTCAGGGGCATGTCGAGGTGGTCGACGTCGAACGGACGGAGCGCGTCGACGACCGCGTTGACGATCGTCGGTGGAGCGCCGATCACCCCGCTCTCACCGACCCCCTTTGCACCCGTGAGGTTGTGCGGACAGGGGGTGACCGTCTCGTGAACCTCCATCTCGGGGACGTCGCCCGCCCGCGGCAGAGCGTAGTCCTGTAGCAATCCCGACACGAGCGTTCCGTTCTCGTCGTACACCGCTCGCTCGTACAGCGCCTGCCCGAGCCCCTGCGCCACGCCGCCATGAACCTGGCCCTCGACGATCCGGGGGTTGAACTGGACGCCGCAGTCGTCGACGGCGACGTACTCCAGGATCTCGATTTCGCCGCAGGCTGGATCGACCTCGACCACGGCGACGTGACCCCCGAACGAGTAGGAGCGACTTTCGGGGTCGTACGTGCCGCTCACGTCGAGGACAGGACCGTCCGACGACCCGTCGTCGAGGGCGGCCGCGAGTTCGGACAGGCTGATCGAGGCGTCGGGGGCGGCTTCAACGGCGAACTGTCCGTTCCGGAAGGCGAGGTCCTCGGGAGCAACGCCGAGCTGCTCCGCCGCGTGTTCCCGGGCTTGCTCCCGAAACTGGCGTGCAACCGTGACTAGCGTACTCACTCCGACCGTCGCGCTTCGACTGCTGAACGTCCCGACCCCGTTCGGCAGGTCGTCCGTGTCGCCCTCGAGGACGTCGATCTGGTCGTATGGGAGGTCGAGTTCGTCGGCCAGCGCCTGGGCGAACGTCGTCTCGTGTCCCTGCCCGTGATCGGAGGTCCCGCAGTAGGCGTGCAGCCTCCCGTCGGCCGTGAGTTCGAGTTTACCCCACTCGGGACGTCCGGGCCCGTTCCCCGTATTCTCCACGAAGCAACCGATCCCGATGCCGAGGTACCGACCCTCGGGCCGGAGTTCGGCCTGGCGTTCGCGGACGGCCTCGTAGTCGATCTCCTCGACGGCCAGTCGAAGCGCCCGCCCGTAGTTCCCGCTGTCGTACACTTCGCCGACGGCCGTCTCGAAGGGGAACGCGTCGGACGGGATCTGGTTTCGGAGCCGGAGTTCGACCGGATCCATCCCCAGTTTCGAGGCGGCCCGGTCGACGAGTCGTTCGACGACGTAGATCCCCTCCGGTCGGCCGGCCCCCCGATACGGCGCAACGGGGGTCGTGTTGGTGAGCGCCCCGACGGCGCGTCCGGCGATCGCCGGAACGTCGTACTGCCCCGATAACAGCGCCTTGAAGTTCGAGGCGGGCGTCTTGCCCCAGACGACGTACGCTCCGAGGTTGAACCGCGCGTCGACCCTGAGTCCACGTATCGTTCCGTCTTGGTCGACCGCGAGTTCGGCGCTCGTACTCACGTCTCGACCGTGATGGTCCGTCTGGAAGCTCTCGGTTCGGGTCGCGGTCCACTGTACTGGTCGCTCCAGTTCGAGGGCCACCCACGCGGTGACCGCTTCCTGTGGATACGGAGCGCCGCCCTTGCTCCCGAAGCCCCCACCGACGTCGGGGGCGACGACGCGGATCTGTTCCTCCGCCAGGGGAAGGATCTCGGCGAAGTTGGCCCGGTGGCCGTACGGCGCCTGCGAGGACACGTGGACGGTCAGTCGTGACTCCTCCGGGTCGAACTCGGCGACCGCGCCTCGCGGCTCGAGCGCGTTCGGGACGAGGCGCTGATTTTCGAGTTCCACGTCCACCGTGACGTCGGCGGTTTCGAACGCCTCGTCGGTGGCTTCGGCGTCGCCGAACTGCCAGTCGAACGCGCGGTTGGTCGCGTGCTGGTCGTGTATCGTGGGCGCGTCGCTCTCGAGAGCGCTCGCCACGTCGGTCACGGCGTCTAACCGCCGGTATTCGACGGAAATCGCGTCGGCGGCGCTGGCAGCGGTGTAGCGATCCTCGGCGACGACGACCGCGATCGGTTCGCCGGCGTAGCGGACTCTGGTCTGCGCGAGCAGTGGCTGCTCGGTCGCGGTCCCGTTCGGACGGCTAACCTCCACGTGAAACGCGGACCCGGCGTCGCTGGCGGCCAGGTCGGCGGCGGTGAACACACCGACGACGCCCTCCTGCTCGGCCGCCGCGCTCGTATCGACATCCTCGATCCGCGCGTGTCCGTACTGGCTCCGGTGGAAGGACAGATAGAGGGTCTCTTCGTCGGTGATATCGGTCGTGTACCTCCCCTCTCCCGCGAGCAACCGGCCGTCCTCCCGCCGAACCCGACGTTTCCCCGTTTCGCGTTCGCCCTCTGATTCACGGGTGCTCGCAGATTGCGTGGTTCCCTGGGGGTGCTGCCGAGCGCCACTTCCACTCATAGTCCTGCTTGTGTCATGTGCTGGTTAAGGCTTGCCGTCGTAGCATAGGATGTCCCGTTGCTCCGGACGAGATCAGTCGGCGGAGGCCGGTGCCTTCCGCAGGTCTTCGGTGTACGGAACCGTCGAGACCGTGGCAGAGATCTCCGTGGGGGTGTGCCGTTCGATGTGCGGGTTCGGCGAGTCACCTTCCCCCCACACGACGGTGACCTCCGTGCCGGGGTCGCTGTACGCCGCGTCGATGACGGCCAGGGAAGCGATACCGCGGATGTCCGGCTGGTAGGAGCGACGCCGCGAGTACCCCACGACCTCGCCGTCGACCAGGATCGTATCGAACGCCGAGTTCGTCACCCGGTGACGGGGGAGTTCGAAGAACATCTTCGTCTCCCCGTCGTCGAACAGGGAGCCGTAGACGTCGACGACGTCGTCGTCGTCCCAGAGGAGGGAGACGAACTCGCGGGACTGGTTCTCCACCCTGTCCTCGAGGGCCTCCCGGCCGACGAAGTCGTGGTCGAACGAGATGAGTTTCCCGAACCCGTACTCGACGGGGTCCATGTAGTAGTCCGTGATGTCGTCGGAGTCGTAACTCCCCTCGATCGAGAAGTTGGCCTCCCGTGTGTCCACGTCGAGCCACTCCCGGAACCCCTGCATGTCGTCGCGGTCGTAGATCGGCGGTGGGCCCGCTCCGATCCACCCCAGCCGAACCGACTGAGAGTTGTAGGCCTTGGACCCGAGGTGACGGATGCCGAACTCCTCGCCGGCCTCGAGAATGGCATCTTTGACCGCCGCCGCGTCCGCCCAGTCCCCGTGGAACTCGAATCCGGGCTGCGTGGACATTCCGTGCCCGAACGCCCGAACGTCGTATCCAGCAAGGTCGATGTCTTCGAATCGGTAAAACGGGATGTCGCGGACGTCCGTGTCGGTCAGTTTGTCCAGCGTGTCGAAGGCGTCGGGGCCCTGGACCTGATAGATGAACGTCTCGGGGTCGCCCTCCTTCTTGGCCGTCGGGGGGTCGAACGACGCCGTCACGTCGTAGTCTCCCGTCTCGAGCTGGAACTCCAGCCAGCGCTCGGCGCCCCAGGGGACGCCCCAGAACTCCTCCTCGCCGAGACGGAGGAGCGGGCCGTCACCGATCAGGTCGCCGTCGGCGTTACAGAAGACGGCGTGCTTCGCCCGGCCGACCTCGAACGACTCGAAACTGTTGACTGCGAACTCCTCGAAGAACCGTACCGTGTCCGGCCCCGTGGCGTGCATCGTCTCCATGTGGTGAGACAGATCGCCGAGGGCACAGGTCTCGATGATGGCCCGCTGCTCTTCGATCCAGTTCGTCACCTCGTTCGGAATCGCGGGGAAGTGATTGTCGAGAGTGAAAGACGACGTGTTCTCCCGTAACATCTGAACCAAGTCGTCGTGACGGTTTACCTTCTGCTCTAGATTTTGGGCTGACATAGTCTGGTGTTCGTCGGAACGTGTTCTGGATTGGCACTATAGTTAATAAATTCTCGGGTCGGGGAGCCTCCGTCGGAGGGCCAGGATAGTTATCGCTCCCCGGGCGCCAGGCTCCGACAGACGCCGTTTCGAGGCGAGGCGCCCCCGTCACCCCGGGCGTCGGTTCACTACAGGCAGGTGCCCTCCGATGGCGGTCGCCTCACGACCCTAGCTACCCCCTTGTCACCAGTGGGCACACCCGTTTGGCCACACCAAACAGTAACCAACGTTCACACACGCGGTCGCACGGCGGCAGGCGAAGGTTCGGATCGCCGAGCGGCCGGGTGTGCGGGGCGCCGTCCTGTCCTTGTGTTACAGTCCTATCCGTGTAAAGGACCGCCGGGTTTCACCTTCGTCGATACCGCGCCCTCACGCATGATGGGGGGCTGTCAGAACCCGGACCCTCGCCTCGGTGGCTATGTGTTACAACACTATTATCGTAAAGCTGAGGGGACCCAGCGGTCGTTGCACCGTCGATCGCCCAGTCGGTCCCCGAGACGCGAGTTCGCGAGGGCGATCCCGTCGTGAGTGATCTGTTCAGAGCGTGTCACTCGGTCCCACGATGTTTGGCAACACCAAACACGGTAGGGGGCGCCCCCGGAGCGAGAGCACTCCCAGAACGTCACCAGCGAAAGGGAGGAGGGTCGGATCCCGTCGCGCGCCCGGGAGCCAGGGAGAGAACGGGGGCGGCCCGCATCGATCGCGAGCCCACCAGGGCCCGTTCGACGGTCCCCAGGGGGGTCGCCGAGTGGACGTGTCGCTACCCTCGACCGCTCGACGAGTCCGGAACTCTCCGCCCGGGTCGGGGTGTCCGTACCGCCTGAACAGCGGCCTCCTGGGGGAGGGGCGAGAGCGGCCCTCGTCGCCGCTCAGTTGTAGGCCAGATTTAGCTCGATCTCGTTGACCGACGTCAGCAGTTCCTCGACGAGCTTCGTTTCGCAGTACTCGCGGTCCAGTCGATTGGCCGGGCCGCCGGTCCCGAGGGCGCCGATAACCTCGGAACCGTCCATCACCGGGACGCCGGCCGCGTGGATGCCCTCGATGTCTTCGCCGAGGTTCAGCGCGTAGCCCCGCTCCCGGACGGTCTCCAGTTCCTCCCACAGGGCCGCTTCCTCCGTGATGGTGTTCTCCGTCCTCTCCGGGAGGCCGTGCTGGTCGATGATCTCCTCGACGCGCGACTCGGGGAGGTGAGCGAGGATGGCTTTCCCGATCGCACAGCAGTGGAGGTGTTGGGTCGTGCCGACGACCGACTCCAGTTTGAGCGTCGAGTTCTCCGCGCAGCCGTCGATGAACATACCGATGCCGTTCGTCTCGACGTAGGTCCAGACGGCCTCCTGTACCCGGTCGGCCAGGTTGGGAAGTTCGGGCTTCGCGGCGTGGTAGAGCGTGTACCGGTTGCGGGCCTCGATGCCGAGTGCGAAGAACTTCAGCCCCAGGTTGTAGGTCCCGTTCACGTTCGTGACGAACCCGTGGTCCTGCATCGTGGTCAGGTGGTGGTGGATCGAGGCCTTTGACATCCCGACCTGATCGGCCAGTTCGGTCACGCCGGCGCCATCAAGGTCCCTGATCATCTCGATGATAGCGAACATCGTTTCGTCCGATTTGACCGGGCGATTTGCGCTCATGGGTCCATAATGATCGTTAGGAACCATCAAGATGTCGGCGCCTGGGCGTCAGGTTCATTGCCGCCGGTGGTGGATCGGACGGCATGCCTGCCGACCGTCAGACCGACGACGAACTCCGTTCGACTGTCCGTCTCGCAAACCGAATGCTCGCGAACGAGGGGATACTCGAGGGGTTCGGTCACGTGACGGCTCGGATCCCGGGGGAATCGCGGGCGTTCGTCTCCGTCGCTCAGAGCCCACTCCTCGTCGAGGACGACCACATCGTGACCGTCCCGCTCGAGGGTGACCTGCCGGACGACCTCCAGGGGGAGATGTACAGCGAACTGCCCCTCCACCTCGCCATCTACCGCCACCGCCCGGACGTCAACTGCGTCGTCCACCACCACGCGCCCGAGGTCATGCCGTTCGCCTGCTCCGATCGCGACATCAAGCCGATGGGAAAGGTGGGGGCGATCTTCGCGGACGGGGTCCCCCGGTTCGACGACTACGATCTCACACGACGGGGGCGACTCGTCGTCGGTCGCGAGGAGAGCGACCGGATGGCGGAACAACTAGGCGAGCACACCGCACAACTGCTCGATGGTCACGGGGCGAACGTCGTTGCATCCACGATCGAGGGGGCCGTGTACGCGACCGTTCGCCTGGTCGAGAACGCCGAGTACCAGTGGCGGGCGGCCGCGTTCGCCGAGCGCGACGGGTTCGTGGACCCGATCGAATCGACAGCGTCCACAATCGCCGCCAGCGCCGCCGACAGGCTGTGGGACCATCTACGGGAGAAGCTACTCCGATCGACGGGGTCACAACAGGAACGGAGCGAACGGCGAGACGGTGTGCCACCGTAGGACAGCTCTAGCCGTGTCGTCCTCCGTTGTTTTCTTCGCGACGTCTCGGAGGCACTGACGCGGCAAGGCCTGGAGGGCACGACCGCCCGACGAGCACAATAGCTATCACACTGTGGGTGGATTCGTGCGTATGAAGGTAGTTAACGCTGAAGACTTTCACCTCGACAAGGACCCCATGCCGGACCTGTACAAGGAGTTCAGAGACAGGGAGGGGATTCCGGTGCACAAAGGCGTCTTCGTCAAGAACGTGAACGAACTCGAGACCGGGTACTGGGAGCGGACCGGACAGGCCGGCGCGCTGATCAATCTGTACGGCACCGAGGGCGTGAACGACCTCCAGGTCCACAGCATCGAACCCGGGGGGGAGACGGAGTTCGTCCACACGTTCTACGACGAGATCGTGTACGCGACCGCCGGTAACGGGCTGGCCGTCGTCGGTGAGGGAGACAACCAGGTGCAGTTCGAGTGGGGCGACCAGTCGCTGTTCTACCTCCCCCAGAACGTCCCGTACAAGTACGTGAACCTCTCGGACGAGCCGGCGCGGCTCGTCGCGCAGACGTCCCTGCCGCAGTACCTCCAGTTGCACAAGGACGTCGACTTCTACCTGAACCCACCCCTCGACCCGAGCACCGAGTACGACGAGGACTTCTTCAGGGACGAGGGCAGGGAGAACCTGGAAGGCGGCGACATGTTCAAGAAGAAGTCCGTCGAGCGGGGGTACGAGCCGCCGATGGTCTGGGAGACCAACTTCATCCCCGAGGTCAGCGCGTTCGATCGGATCGAGTCGTGGAGCAAGCTCGGCGCGATGTCGGCGTGTTTCATCTCCTTCGACAAGCACACGACGGCGTTCGCCCACATCAGCCAGTTCGCCCCCGGCCAGTACAAGGTCGCCCACCGTCACAACCCTGGTGCGCACCTGTTCATCCGTTCCGGCGAGGGGTACAGCCTGATGTGGGACGAGAGCTCCGAGGGGAACGAGATCCTGAAGACCGACTGGGGGGAGAACTCGGTGTTCGTGCCGCCGGCCCACTGGTTCCACCACCACTTCAACCTCTCCGACGACGCCGTTCGGCAGGTGGTCACCCACCCCGTCCGGTTCGGAACAACGACCTACAAGAGCGTCTTCGACACCTGGCGCCCGGCCAACAGGATCGAGTACGTCGACGAGGACCCGCTCATTCGCGAACTCTATCAGGAGGCACTGGACGAACGCGGCCTCGAATTCAGAATGCCCGACGAGTGCTACGAGGACCCGGACTTCGAGTTCTAGGCCCCTCCGATCCGCTCGATAGCTGATTACCGATGGCCGGAGACGACGTCCACGAGGACGGGCGATCCGCCTTGGACCGCCTCCCACGCCTCCTCCAGGACCGCTGGTAGCTCGTCGGGATCTTCGACCGGCCCGTACCCGCGGACGCCGAGCGCGTCTGCGATCGCCGCGTAGTCGGGTGCCGGCTCGTCCAGTCCGGTCCCGACGAGCGCGCGGTCGAATCCGTCGTCCCGCCCCCGACGGCGCGCGAGTTCCTGCCGGTGGTTCGTGGAGTTGTACAGTGCCCGGTTGTTGTGCATCACGGTGAACAGCGGGATCTCGTACCGGCCGAGGATCCAGAGGCCGCTCAGGTACTGCATGAGCGCGCCGTCGGTCTGGATGTTGATCGGGATGCGCCCGGACCCCTCGACCGCGAGGGCGGCGCCGATGGCCGCGCCGATCCCGTACCCCAGCCCCGCACCGCCGCTGTAGCCGCCGATGTACTGGTCGAACTCCTCGACCTCCCACAGGCGCCGGGTCCAGGGGGCGCTCATGTCGTTGACGAGGACCCACTCCGACCCATCGATCACGTTCCAGAGCTCGCCCGCCAGCCGGGCGGGCGAGATCGGATCGTCCTCCCAGTGGGCTTCGGCCTCGGCCCGCCACTGCTCACGCTGGTCGCGGTGCCGATCCGCGAGGGCGCCGTACCGTTCCTCGGCACGGCTTCGCGCTCCCTCGTCGCGGTCGAGCCGCTCGGTGACGGCGTCTCGGAGCGCAGGCACCGCCAGCGCCGTATCGGCGAGGATCGGAACGTCCGTCGGATGGACGGCGTACGTGTTCGGGAACAGCCCCGACGCCCCGAGTTCGTGGGTCCCGATCTCGACGTAGGTGAAGTCGTCACCGATCGCCTCCCGGACGCTCGTCGACCAATCGCCGGTGATCCACTCCCTGTCCCAGACGTCGAGTGCGACCAGGACGTCCGCGTGCTCGTAGACGTCGCTCTCCGAGAGGGACATCGGATGGGTGTTCGGGAAGTTGAACCGCCGCCACCGGATGTCCAGGACCGGCGCGCCCAGCCGTTCGGTGAGGTCCACGAGTGCCTCGACGGCCTCTCGGGAGTCCCCGGCCAGATCGACGAGGAAGACCGGCATCTCCGCCCCGACGAGAGCGTCGGCCGCGGCGTCGATCGCCTCGGCTTCCGGCGCCATTCTCGTCGGTTGAGGGTAGTCCCCGGGGTCGGGTACCGGGACCGGCTCCTCCAGCGGTTGTTCCTGGATCTCGTGGTCGATCGTGACGTACGTCGGCCCCTTCGGCGCGGTCTGGGCGATCTCGTTCGCCCGCAACAGGGAGTCGGCGACCCCGTCGATGTGGACCGGCTGGGAGTCCCACTTGACCGTGTCGCGAACCAGATTTCCCTGGAGATGTGCGGTGTGGATCCAGTCGATCCACGGCCGTCGCTGGCTCTTTCGCATGGGTCCCGTCCCCGAGAGCATCAGTATCGGAACCCGGTCGATGTAGGCGTTGAAGATCGCCATGTGGGCGTTGAGCGTTCCCACCACGTTGTGGAGAATGCAGAGTCCGGGTTCGCCCGTCGCTTTCGCGTAGCCGTGCGCGATGGCGACCGAGAGGCCCTCGTTCGGCGTCGTGATCACCCGCGGCGCGTTGTCGTTGTAGTTGACGATGGACTCCTCGAGCCCGCGAAACGACGCCCCCGGGTTGAACGAGACGAACTCGAACCCGAGTTCGTCGATCAGCTCGACGACGAAATCCGATCCCCACTCCTGCCCTGTCGCGTCTGCGGGATCCCCGTCTGGGTCTCCCTGGTCGGTCGGCGTGCCACCCATGCGTCGACCTCTCTCCGGACCCATATAAATCCGTGTTCGCGTCTGTCACCCCTCGAAGAGGAGGGATTTCACCGTCACGGGGACGGCGGCGGTGTCCTCCAGCGGCTCTCCGACATCGATGTACCCGAACTGTTCCAGCGTGACGCCGTCGAGGACGACGACGGACACGTCGACGCGGTCCGCGATGAGACGCCCGGCACTCATCGCGAGGTCCGAGTCGAACGCGACCACGATCTCGTTCTCGCCGTCGAAGCGCTCCCACCCTCGGATCACGGCGTCGGCGATCGAGGAGAGCCGCTCGTACGTCGGAATGCCGTGCAGATGGAATCCGAACGCGAAGCCCTCGTCCAGCGACCCGGCCTCGTAGCGGTCCAGTTTCTCGACGACGCTCCGAGTCAGGTCGTCGCCGTCGACTCCCGTGTAACCGTCGTGGGCGTGTCGCTCGCTGTGCCCCTCGTGGGTGTGGTCGTCGGGTGGATGATCATCCTGATCGGGGTGGCCGTCGTCGTCACTGGCAGCCGGCTCGGCGACGAACGGGACCATCTGGAGGTTCCGGATCGGCAGGACGCTCTCGTCGGTGATCGTGATGGTGTTCCCGCTCACCTGTACCTTGTGCTGGGTCGAGCCGATCACCGTCGCCCGGATCCCCGTTCCGAGATCGGCGACGTCGTACTGTCGAGACCGCCGTTCCAGCGCCCGCCCCAGTTCGACACCGAGGTCGCCGTCGTACGACGGGTCATCGCCGAAGATGTAGTCCGCCACGCCACCGGCAAACGTCAGTTTGTCGAACGCCGACGGCTCGGGTCGGTCGGTCACGAGGAGCGACTCGCCCAGGGACGACAGGTCGTCCTCGACCACCTCGAAGATCAGGTCTGCGAACCGTTTCGCGATCGCCTCCCTGTCGCCCTCGTCGAGCGGCTCTCCGGGTACCAGCGTCACGCCCACGTCGGCGGCGACGCGTCGGGCGGCCGGTTCGACCGTCGAGACGCGGCCCTCCTCGTCGAACGCCACGAGGTGCGCGCCGACGTTGATCGACGCCGTCTCCTCGACGAACCCGTCGACGACGTACGAGAACTTCGTCGTACCGCCACCGACGTCCACGTGCAGGAGGTCGACGCCCTCGGACACGGAGCGGTCCACGGCGCCGGAGCCGTGAGCCGACATGAGCGCCTCGAGGTCGGGCCCGGCGGTCGCGCAGACGAACGTCCCGTACCGCTCCGAGAAGAGGTTCGCGATGGCCGCTGCGTTCTCCTTGCGGGACGCCTCGCCGGTGACGATCACCGCACCCGTGTCGACGTCCCCGGGGGTGACGCCCGCGTCTTCGTAGTAGTCGGAGACGATGGCGTCGATCGCGTCGGTGTCGATTGTGGTCTCGTCCGTGTACGGCGTCAAGGTCACCGGACTCCTGTACGTCTCCTCCCGCTCGACGACCTCGAACCCGCTCGAATACCCGGAGCCGTCCCGGCGCGCGAGAAGGCGAGAGAACAGCAGGTGGGTCGTCGTGGTCCCGATGTCGATTCCCACTGAGCGCAGTTCGACGGAGTCGATCCCGTGGACCGCTTCGATCTCCTCGTCGGACTCGTAGGTGACGTCCTCGGGGTGCCAGGGCACGTGGGTCATGGGTACTCAACCGTAGCGTCGCTAATGACGTTTTCGTACGGGTGGGCCTCGCGGTCACGCCACGCCGTCTCGCCACGAAGGTGCCGCCGAGAACAACCTTCATTACCCGGCGGCGTCTCCTCCGTCCATGTCGAATTCAGCCGCAGACCCGTACGGCCCGTTCATCGACGGCGCGTACCGCGACGGCGCAGGAACGTTCGAGGTCGAGAATCCCTCGACGGGCGAGACGGTCGACGTCGTGTCCGAGTCCGGAACGGCCGAGGTCGACGCGGCGCTCGAATCAGCGCGGCGCGCACAGCCCGAGTGGGCGGCGCTGGACGCGGACGACCGGGGCCGGATACTGCGCGACGTCGCGCGGGCCCTCGAGGACCACGTCGACGAACTCGCTCGCCTGTCGACCGAGGAGATCGGCTCCCCGATCAGCCAGTCCCGGAGCATCGCGGAGGGCGCCGTCGCCTACCTCGACTACTTCTCCGGGGCCACCGACAAGATCCAGGGCGAAACCATTCCCGTCCCCGGCGATCGACAGGCGTTCACGCGCCGGGAACCGCTCGGGGTGAGCGCGCAGATCGTTCCGTGGAACGCCCCGGTGACCCTCTGTCAGCGCGGCGTTGCACCCGCCCTGGCGGCCGGGAACGTGGCGGTCGTCAAGCCCGCGCCGGAGGCGCCCCGTGGCATCCTTCGGATGGCCGAGATCGCCGCCGAGGCCGGACTGCCCGACGGCGTCTTCAACGTCGTGCCCGGCGGCGGCCCCACGACGGGCGCCGCGCTCACAGAGGACCCCCGCGTCGACCAGATCACGTTCACCGGATCGGTCGCGACCGGGACGGTCGTCGGCAAGGCGGCGATGGAACGGATGGTCCCGACCGCGCTCGAACTCGGCGGGAAGAGCCCGGCCGTCGTGTTCGACGACGCCGATCTGGACGACGCGGTCGGCGGCGCGATCAAGGCGCTCACGATGCTCAGCGGGCAGGTGTGTTACGCGACGACCCGGGTGTTCGTGCAGGAGGGAATCTACGACGAGTTCCGGGCGTCGCTCGTCGACGCGGTCGAGTCGCTGTCCATGGGGGCGGGCGCGGACGATCCCGACGTCGGCCCGCTGATCACGGGCGACGCTCTCGACACCGTCACGCAGCACGTGGACGACGCAGTCGCCGGCGGCGCGGCCGCGCTCACCGGCGGAGAGCGGGCGGACCGCGACGGACACTTCTACCGGCCGACGGTAATCGAGGGTGCTCCCGACGACGCACCCATCTCCTGTGCGGAGGTGTTCGGACCGGTGATCAACCTCTACGAATTCGCGGACGAGAACGAGGCGATCCGACGGGCGAACGACACCGAGTACGGCCTGTACGCGACCGTCTGGACGAACACGTTCGACCGGGCCCATCGGGTCGCGAATGCGATCGAAGCGGGGAGCGTGATGATCAACCAGTACAGCGGCTCGAACCCGCCGACGCCGTTCGGCGGGTACAAGAAGAGCGGCCTCGGTCGGGAGAAAGGGATGCAGGCGCTCGAGCACTACACCGAACTCAAGACGATCAACTTCGCGCTCGAGGAGTGACCGCCGGTCGAGGCTGTACCGTCGACCGACGCGGGACTGCCCCGCGACGGGTGGTCACGCCCCCCTGTTTCGAGGCCGTCCGTTCACCGACGTTCGCGAGCGGCGTCCGATCCGCCCCCCGCTTCTCGGATAGATTTATCGCCGTTCGGCTGCTCGGTTGAGAAATGCCACGCGAGCTGACGCTGACGATCGGCGACTACGACAGGGTTCGACCGCTCGAAACCGGCGAGGTGACGCCCGAGGGGATCGACCTGACGATCGCGCACGACAGGCCGGGGGACATCTTCCAGCAGGTGGCCGGGGTGGGGACGGACAGGGAGTTCGAGATGACCGAGATGAGTCTGTCCACGCTGACCGTGTGGCGGTCCCGGGGGAACTGTCCGTACGTCGCTATCCCGGCGTTTCCCTCCCGCTACTTTCGCCACGGTATGATCTACGTCAACGGGGAGGCGGAGATCGACGACCCCGAGGACCTCCGCGGCACACGCGTCGGAATCTACACCGAGTATCAGATGACGATGGCCACGACGGTTCGGGGGATGCTCCAGGACGAGTACGGCGTGCGGCCGGCGGACGTCGAGTGGTTCACCGCCAGGGACGAGAAGATTCCGATCGACCTCCCGTCGGGCGTCGAGAAACGGGTGATCGACGAGGGCGAGGACCTCCACGAGATGCTCGAAGCGGGCGACCTGGACGCGCTCGTGTCGACGCAGATTCCGGACGCCCTCGGGGGGACCGTCCGACGGCTGTTTCCGGAGTTCAAACGGGTGGAGCGCGAGTACTACGAGCGAACGAACGTCTTCCCGATAATGCACACCGTCGTGATCCACGAGGACGTCCTGCGCGAATCGCCGGCCGTCGCTCGCTCGATGTACGACGCGCTCGAAGAAGCGAAGGACCTGACGATGGAACGCCTCTACGACGGCGGGATTCACCGGATCACGCTCCCGTGGACCCTCGATCACGTCGAAGAGGCGAGACGCGTCTTCGGTCCCGACTACTGGCCGTACGGGTTCCGGGCGAACCGGGAAGAACTCGACGCACTCACGCGCTACTCCTACGAGCAGGGCCTGTCGGACCGTCGCGTGCAGCCGGAGGAACTGTTCGTCGAGGAGCTTCGGTCGACCTGAGGGCGTCGAGTGCCGGGCGTGATTCGGTGGCACGTCATCCGCCAGTGCCCCCCGGCCGCGACTGCGCGCAGTCAATCGACGAAGGGCGGTCGCCCCTCGTCCAGGAGCACCCGTCGCGCGGCATCGACGGTCAGCGGCATCTCGTCGCCGTCGAGGATCCCCTCGAACAGCCGAACGGTGGCGGGGGGGCGAAGGCCGTTCTCCGTCAGCAGCGAACCGTCGGTCAGGACGTCCTGGAGGGACCCGTCGGCGACGATCGACCCGTCACGTCCGATCAGGACCACCCGCTCAGCCACCTCGGGAACGACGTCGAGCGTCGGGGTGAACAGGAGCACGGTTCGCTCGGTGTCGGTCACGAGGTCGAGGATGCGTTCCCGGTACCGGGCGTCGACCGCCCCGAACGGTTCGTCGAGCAACAGCACGTCCGGATCGAACGCGAACACGCTCGCCACGGCGGCCCGCTGTTTCTCGCCGCCGGAGAGACGGAACGGCGGCCGGTCCAGCAGGTCGCGCAGGCCGAGTTGGCCCGCGAGCCGTTCGACTCGGCGCTCGGCCACGTCGCGCGACACGCCGAGCTGTGCCGGGCCGTACTCGATGTCCTCGCGGACCGTCGCGTTGAACAGGTAGTCGTCGGGGTCCTGGAGCAGCACGCCGAGGCGGTCGCGAACCACCTCCGCGTGGGTCGTCTCCCCGAAGTACTGTACGGATCCCGCCGACGGGTCGACGAGTCCGCCGAGGGCGAGCTGGAGCGTGCTCTTCCCCGAGCCGTTCGCGCCGACGACCGCGACCCGCTCGCCGGCCGTGACGGTCAGATCGACCTCCCGGACCGCGGTCGTTCCGTCGGGGTACTCGTAGGACAGCCCCCGGGCTTCGATCACGGGCCCCATCGGAGCACCCCCGACCCGACGACCGCGAGAACGGCGAGCCCGGTCAGCGCGTAGTCGTACGCGTCGAGGGTGCGGGTGCGCTCGTACGGGGAGGGCGGGCGGCCACCACCGCGGGCCCGCATGCCCCGACCGACGCGTTCGCCGCGGGCGAGCGTCCGCAGGAGGAACGTTCCAACGAGCTGCCTCGCGTCGCGCCACCCGTCGCGGAGGCCCGCTCCGCCGGTCGTTCGGCTGTTTCTGGCCAGCACCAGCCGCCAGAGCTCGTCGAAGAACAGGAACAGGTACCGGTAGGTGATCGCGACGACCCACACGAGTGCGACCGGGATACGGAGGCCCCGCATCGCACCCACGATCGCCGAGAACGGCGTCGTCAGCACGATCAGTGAGAGGAGCGCGACGCCGACGCCGACACGTAGCGTGAACAGGACGACGTACGCGACGCCGGCGTCCGTGACCGCCAGCCCGAACGCCCGAACCAGGGGGTCACCGGGCAGTAACACGAGCTGGGGCAGGACGATCAGGCCGGACGCGAGCGGGACGACCGTAGCGCGCGCCAGGAGTCGACGAAGCGGGACGGCCGAGCGCCACGCGAGCACCGCCGTCACGACGCCGAGCGCCGCCGTAACCGAGAGCGATCGGGAGATCATCACGGCCAGAGCGAGACCCCCGACCGACAGGAGGGTCACGCGGGGGTCTCGCCCCTGGAGGAAGCCGTCGCTGGCGGCGATCTGTTCGGCCGTGAACACGGTGCGAAGCGCGCCCGTGATGGATTCGATCGACCGGGCCACGATGCCGGTCACTGTTCGAGGAGGCGACCCGCTCCGACGGCAAGCACCAGCGTGAGCGCCGTCCCGAGCCCGGCGGACACCAGCGCTCCGAGCGGCGTCCCGAGGCCGGGCACGGAGTAGTCGGGGAAGACGCCGGGGGCGAGTGAACTGGCTTCGTCGGTGGCACCCGTGGCCTCGGCCGCGTTCTCGAGCGGTTCGGCGTAGTCGACGACGCCCGACGCCCACCCGAACACCGGTGCGAGGACCACGAGAACGAGCAGACAGCCCACCGCCCCTCGAACCCAGGGAGCGGTCGAGACGGGTTTCACAGGTCCACCTCCGCGGCGAGCGCGTCGTCTTCGAGCCGCCCGAGCACCAGGTCCGGCCGGGCGTTCGCCACGGATCCGTAGACGGCCGCGGTGATCGCCCCCTCCACGAGCCCGAGCAGTGCGTGCCCCACGACCAGGATCGGGACCGTCACGCTCAGTTCGTACGCGAACGCCGAAGAGAGTCCGACGCCGACGCCGACCGCGAGCGCCGAGAGCGTGATTGCCCCCCAGCCGGCGACGAAGGCCGCCCCCGGCTTGTGAATCCCTCTTAGTGCTCGGAACAGGACGTAGCCGACGAGCACGTCGACGACGGCCATCACGAACAGGTTCCCGCCGAGCGCGACGATCCCTCCGTCGCCGAAGACGAGCGCCTGGATCGTGACCACCGCGGTCATTGCGAGCACGCCGAGGGACGGGCCCAGGAGGATGCCGGCGAACGCACCGCCGACGAAGTGCGCGCTGGTCCCGCCGGGGATCGGCCAGTTCAGCATCTGTGCGGCGAAGATCCCCGCCGCCACCACGCCGAGCAGCGGCGTTCGCTCGTCCCCGAGTTCGCTCCGGGCGCGCCTGACCGCGACGCCGATCGCGACGCCCGAACCGAGCCAGAACGCGACCGCCACCCACGGGTCGAGGTATCCGTCCGGTATGTGCATACGTGGCACTATCGATACGCAGCGCGATAATAATACTTTTGTTCGCATTCGTAATATTGCACGGGAGGACAATGACGCGTGCCGCCATCCACCGTACACTACCCGTTCGCCCGACTTCGATCGCACCATGACCGAAGAGGTCGACCGAATGAGCGTCACCCTTCCGCCGAGCCTCCTCGCGCGGTTAGACGACCTCGTGGAGGCGGGTGACTACGACAGCCGCTCCGAGGCGACGAGGGACGCCCTCCGCGCGTTCGTCACCGAAGTCACCCGGCAGACCGGCCTGTCCGGTTCGCTCTGTGGGACGGTGGTCGTCCTCTACGACCACGACCACGGCGGAGTCACCGACGCGATGACCGAACTCCAACACGATTTCACGGAGACCATCATCGCGGTCCAACACGTCCACCTGAGCGATCACTTGTGTTTGGAATCGATCGCGGTGGACGGGAGCGGCGAGCGTATCGAGCAATTGCTGGCGAGAATTCGGCCGCTGAAAGGCGTCCGTCAGGTCAAGCTCTCCGTCGTCGAAGCACAGTCGTCCCCTCCACGCTAGAGCCGTCGTTTGGCGAGGGGACTTCCAGTTTGCCGATCCTGCTGTGTCGCTGGGAGCGTCTTCCTCGTTTCCCTTCACCGTCTCGCCTCTCGGGGCGAGGTGACCGTTGCCCTGCTCCGAGGTGGGCGCGGGTGACTGTCACTGCCGGCCGCGTAACGGATCCCCTGTCACCCGTCTCCAGAAACTTCCCGGGGACTGCCGAGATCGGTTTATACAACTTTTTCTATCAAACATAGTGCTGGACATTTGATAGAGGGGGTTTCGTGTCGAGTGCTTCCGCTGTCCGACTTGACTCGTCACGAAGCGGCGACAACGGGGGCGATACAAATCGTTATTCACGATGGAAGAGCTACGTCACGGACGTCTCTCAATGGAAGTCATCACGGGTGTCAAACGAGAGGTGACGGCCCTGTGGGGCGGGGGAAAGGGACGGTTCCTGGTCGTTATCGCGGGCGGCTGGGGGATCTTGCTCGGGGCGCGGATGATCTATCCCGTCCTCCTGCCGTACCTGCGCTCGTCGTACGGGCTCGACCTCACCGTCGCGGGCCTCCTCGTCTCGATCCTCTGGCTGGGCTCGGCCCTCGGCCAGCTCCCGGGCGGCATCCTCGCCGACCGGTACAGCGAGCGCCTCGTCATGACCGCGGGGACGATCACCGTCGCCGGAGCCCTGGTGGCCGTGATGACGGCGCCGACCCCGCTGCTGTTGTTCGTGGCGACCGGCCTGGTCGGCGTCGGCCAGTCCCTGTATCCGATCGCGCGGATCACCATCCTGTCGGACATCTACCCCGACCGGATCGGGAGCGCACTCGGCGTGACGATGGCGACGGGCGATCTCGGCCAGACCGTCCTGCCGCCCATCGCGGGCGCGCTCGCCGCGGCGATGGCCTGGCAGGCCGGGCTCGGGTTCCTGATTCCCCTGCTCCTGCTCGTCGGCGTCCTGTTGTGGGTCGTGCTACCGGCACAGACCGCGACCGAGAACGCCGTCGACACCACGTCCATCGGGGGGCTCGCCGCCGTCGTCGCGCGGTTGCGCCGCGAGAACTTGCTGTTCGTGGCGTTCATCCTCTTCCTGTACATTCTGATCTGGCAGTCGTTCACCGGGCTGTATCCGACGTATCTGGTCGAAGAGAAGGGGATCTCCTCCTCGGCCGCCGGGCTCCTGTTCAGCGTGTTCTTCGGGTTCGGCGTCGTCGTGAAACCGGTGGCCGGAGCCGCGTACGACCGGCTCGGGATGAAACTGACACTCGTGCTCGTCCTGCTCGGCCCGATCGGCGGGTTCGTCCTCCTGCCCATCATCGAGGGGTTCTGGCCGCTCGCGCTCGTGACGGTGCTGGTGAGTACGATGCTCGGCACCGGCGCGATCACGCAGTCGTTCCTCTCGGACGCGATCCCCGACGACATCCAGGGCACCGGCCTCGGGATCGTGCGGACCACGTCGTCGACGCTCGGCGCAGCCGGCCCAGTCCTGTTCGGCGCCCTCGCCGACCGGGGCTACTTCGACGAGGGGTACGTCCTGCTAGCGGCGGTCCTCGCCGTCGTCGTTCTCCTCACGCTCCGACTGCCTGCGTCAGCTGCTGGATCCGACGCCACGTGACCAGTCGCTCGTCGCCGCCGATCGTCTACAGTCTCTCGTGTCCTGACCGACGAGATGGACACCTACGAGTGACGCCCTGCACCTCTCCAACCGAGAGTGGCCGACCAGAGCCTTCCCATCACGTCCCAAGACCGGGTACGTGTCCCGGCGTTTCGATCCCCCGAATACAGTAGTTATTAGAACTTTCATCCGAAAGCTGTCGCAGTAGCTAGTGGATCTCTCGACGCGATCTCTGTCGAAGAGATGCGTTGTATCGATCGAACCAGGAAATCCGTACACGTTGAGCCGCGTGGTTTCCGCGGCACACGACCCTCTGTCGAACTCTTTGCCAACGCGACTGGGCGGTGTCTGTCGGGTTCGATCAATCGCTTCTTCTCCGATCTGAGGCGTACGTCACCGCCGAGCACGAAAAAGAAAAATTCCCATCACGAGTCCCGGTTCCAACGACGCTGGACTTGCTTCCACTCTTTGTTAATTTCATACTCGGCGATCAGTTCGGTTGTGAATGGTCCAAATACTATTGTCTACCTCGGAACCGATCAGCCCCTTCGAGAACGGCCGACCGTCGACGGGTCCGAGTACACAGGAGTCGTTTCGACCAAGGGCACGCGGTGTCGTCTGGTCGTCGAGCGGTGTCTCCCAGGCCTCGACACGGCGCAGTCGACCCTGTTCGACGAGGTCCCGTCCCCTGGTTCGTGCACTCCATGCTACACCGATTCGCTCGCGGATCCGCTCGCCTCAAACAGAAACGAACGACGGGAATCGCACCGATGGGGTTGACCGGAGGGGTTGCGAACCAGACACCACCGCCCACGGGTGGCACGGGAATTTATATCCAGTCCTAGCGATCCGGCACACAGTACCATGATTGTCCCGGATATGTTCACGCGGTCGGTCGAGCGTACCCCCGACCGAGACGCGCTGGTCAGCGTCGAGGGGGACCGCCGATACACCTACAGGGCCCTCCGCGAGGAGGTGTACCGGGTCGCCAACTCGCTTGCCGACCTGGGGGTCGAGAAAGGGGTCCGCGTCGCGATCGGTATGACGAACTCCGTCGAGCACGTCGTGTTGAACCTGGCGCTCCAACACCTCGGAGCGGTCGCCGTCCCGTTCAATTTCAGAGTCGCTGCCGGAAGCGTCGAACACCACGTCTCGAATTCGGGTGCGACGGTGCTCGCGTTCGACCACGCACTCGCCGACGCCGTCGACACCGTCCGGGAGAACCTCGACTGCGACGCGTTCGTTTACGCCGGCGACGACGGGCCGTCGTACGCCACCCCCTTCGCTGCCCTCCGCGAGGCACCCGCGGAGCCGCCGGACGTCGAGATGTCCCCCGACGATCTCAGCGTGATCCTCTACACCTCCGGGACGACCGGCCAGCCCAAGGGCGTGCCGCTCGACCACCGAGCCGCCGTGATGCGGGCAATCGACACGTCGCTGGCCCAGGGGAGCTACGTCGACGCCGACACGACGCTGTCGACCATGCCGCTGTACCACACGATCGGCCTCCACTCCAACTGTCTCTCGCGGCTCTGCCTCAGCGGGACGTTCGTCCCCATGCCTGACTTCGACCCCGGCGCGTATCTCGACACCGTGGAACGCGAGTCGGTGACGGTCCTCTTTACCGCCCCGACGATCCTGAACCGCCTGGTCACCCACGACCGCGTCGACGAGGTCGACCTCTCTAGCGTCCGGGTGCTGGGCTACGGCGGCGAACCGATCAGCGAGCACGTCGTCGACCTGGCGCGCGAGCACTTCGATCCCGACCGGATGATCAACATCTACGGCACGACCGAGACGTACCACCCGCTCGCACTGACGGAACCCCGACACTCCGGCCGCAACGGCGCGTTCTACCGCCGTCGCATCGTCGAACTCGGCTCGGGCGACCCGACCGCCGAGGTCGACCCCGGGGAGACCGGCGAACTGATCGTCGACACGAACTCGCCGATCGTCTTCGACGGCTACTGGGACGCGCCCGGGGAGACCGAGGCGTCGATCCACGACGGCTGGTTCTTCACCGGCGACGCGGCCTTCGAGACGCCCGAGGGCCACACCGCGATCAGCGGCCGCGCCGACGACACGATCATCTCGGGCGGCGAGAACATCCATCCCTCGGCGGTCGAGGACGTCCTCATCTCACATCCGGCGGTGGCTGACGTCGGGGTCGTCGGCCTTCCCGACGACGAGTGGGGCGAGCGCGTGACGGCGTTCGTCGTTGCCGACGGCGAGGTGACCGCCGAGGAACTCGACGCCTTCTGCCGGGATCACGACGACCTGGACGACTTCAAGCGCCCCCGGGCGTACGAGTTCGTCGAGGAGGTTCCCCGCAACCCCAGCGGGAAGATCATGCGCTACCGGCTCCGGGAGTCGGACGAGAACTGAAGGCGCCGGATCCGAGACCCACTGCGTCGGGCCTCACCGCACGGCGTTTGGGCGAACGTTTTTCCGATCTCCGTCCGTGAAATCGGTCGAGTTCCATCCCACCCGACCATGTCACCACCGAATCCCCCGGCGGACGCGACGCTCGACGCGCTCGCGGATCGTCTCCGCGGCGCGTTGATTCGCCCCGGCGACGCTGGCTACGACGACGCCCGTACCGTCTGGAACGCCAGGATCGACCGCCGACCGGCCGCGATCGCCAAATGTACCGGCCCGGCGGACGTCGTCGCCGGGGTGAACGCCGCCCGCGAGCAAGGTCTCCCGCTCTCGGTCAAGGGCGGCGGCCACCACGTCTCGGGAAGCGCCATCTGCGACGATGGGCTCGTCCTCGACCTCGCCGCGATGGACGAGGTACGCGTCACGCCCCACGGGGAACGGGTCCGGGTGGGGGCGGGCGCCACGTGGGGAGCGGTCGACCGCGAGACGCAGGCGTTCGGGCTGGCCGTCCCCGGCGCGCAGTCGCCGAACGTCGGCGTCGCGGGCGTGACACTCGGCGGCGGCGTCGGGTGGCTCAGTCGGAAGTACGGACTGACCGTCGACAACCTCCTCGCCGCCGACGTCGTCACCGCCGACGGGGAATTCGTCCGAGCGAGCGCCGATGCCCACCCGGATCTGTTTTGGGCGCTCCGCGGCGGCGGCGGCAACTTTGGGGTGGTCACGTCCTTCGAGTACCGGACCCACGACGTTGGGCCCGAAATCTACGCCGGGTCGCTCGTCTATCCCCTCGACGACGCCCCGGATGTCGCCCGCCGATACCGGGCGTTCATGGCCGACGCACCGCCCGAGGTACGGCTGCTGTTCGGGATCATGAACCTCCCGCCCGCGTCGGTCTACCCGGAACGGATTCACGGGTGCCGCGTCGCCATGCTGGTCGCGTGCTACGCCGGGCCGCCAGCCGAGGGTGAGCAGGTGTTCACGCCGCTCCGTACGGCGACGGAACCGATCGCGGACAGCCTCCGACCCCGTACCTACGCGTCGTTCCAGCGTGTCGGCGCAACCGACGGCGAGATGCGTACTGATCTCCGGAGTCAGTTCCTTCCCGACCTCTCCGACGACCTGATCGACGTGATCGTCGCGCACGCGAGCGACCCCCCATCGGCCGGGGCGACGGCGTTCGTCTCCCCGCGGGGCGGTGCCGAGACCGCCCCGCCGACCGACGCGACCGCGTATCCACACCGAACTGCCGCTCACCACCTTCTCGTCGAGGCGCGGTGGGACGATTCGGAGCGCGACGGGGACCACATCGAGTGGGTGCGGACGTTCCACGAGGCGGTGAGCGACCGCGCCGGTCCGCCGGCGATGAACTTCCTCACCGCGGACGAGGGGGAGGCACGCCGCCGGGCCGCTTACGGAGACAACTACGAGCGACTCCGACGAGTGAAAGGCGAGTGGGACCCCGCGAACCTGTTCCGGATGACCCAGTCGATCCCCCCGGCGAGCGAGCGGTCGCCCGATCAGTGACAAACCTTAATATCGCAACCGGGCCTCAACGGAGTAGGGATGTTAGAGGTATCCGGAGTCACAAAGCAGTTCGGGGGCCTGGTCGCCGTCGAGTCCGTCGACTTCGAGGTCGGCGACGGCGAGATCGTCGGGCTCATCGGTCCGAACGGCGCCGGCAAGACGACGCTGTTCAACACCATCACCGGCGTCTATCGGCCGGAACCGGGCGGATCGATCACCTTCGACGGGCGCGATCTCACCGGGCTGCAGACCCACGACATCGCTCGGGCCGGGGTGGTCCGGACGTTCCAGATCGTTCGCGTGTTCGACGAGATGACCGTTCTCGAGAACACCGTCGCGGGCGCCCTGTTCGGGAGCGAAGACGGGCCGTCTCGCGAGGACGCCGAGGACCGCGCCCGCGAGATCCTGGAGTTCGTGGGCCTCGCCGACCGGGCCGACCTCGAGGCCGGAAACCTCCCCGTCGCGGCGCAGAAACAGCTCGAACTGGCGCGGGCGCTCGCCTCCGACCCGAAGCTCCTCCTCCTCGACGAGATCGCCAGCGGACTGACCCCCCGCGAGGTGTCCGACCTGACGGACACGATCCGGCGGATCCGGGACGAGCGTGGGGTGTCCATCTTCTGGATCGAGCACATCATGGACGCGATCATGGGGGTGGCCGACCGCATCATCGTGCTGAACAGCGGCCGGAAGATCGCGGACGCCAGCCCGGCGGAGATCCGCGAGGACGACACCGTGATCGAGGCCTACCTGGGGACGTCGGCATGATCGAGGCCACGAGCGTCGACGCCTCCTACGGCAAGGTGCAGGTGCTGTGGGACCTCTCCATGCACGTCTCGGAGGACGACGGCGTCGTGGCGCTCGTCGGCCCCAACGGCGCCGGCAAGTCGACGCTGCTCGACGTCCTCTCCGGCCTCCACCCCGTCGACGCGGGCACGGTCACCGCCTGGGGGGACGACGTGGCGACGCTCGATTCGGCCGAGATCGTCAAACGCGGGTTCGTCCACGTCTCCGAGGAGCGCAACCTCTTCGGCGAGATGACGGTTCGTGAGAACCTGGAGATGGGCGCGTACACGAGACGCGACACCCTAGCGGAAACCCTGGAGGAGGTGTTCGACCTCTTTCCGGTCCTGGAGGAACGCGCCGACCAGCGGGCGGGGTCGATGAGCGGTGGACAACAGCAGATGCTCGCCCTCGGGCGGGGACTGATGGCCCGCCCGAAGATCCTCGCCCTCGACGAGCCGAGCGAGGGGCTCGCCCCGCAGTTGACCGAGCGCGTCTTCGAGAAGATCGAGGAGATCAGCGAGGAGGTGACGGTGCTGCTCGTCGAGCAACACGTCCACCAGGCGCTCGAACTCGCCGACCGTGCGTACCTGCTGGAGAACGGCGAGTTCGTCGCCGAGGACACGGGCCAGGCGCTCCTGGAGAGCGACCGCGTCCAGCAAGCGTACCTGTAACGGCGACCGTCTTCTTCGATCAGTCACTCCCGTCGACGGGTCAGCGAAGCGTCCCTCTGTCGCGGAAAACCGGGCGCGTAGCCGAGAGGGCAGCCTCAGTCGGCCGGCTCCGTGGTCGAGCCCCTCCCCAGGTCGTCGAGTCGGCTCCGAAGCGCCCGGACGATCCCGTCCTGGAAGTAGAGAAAGAGGAAGATCAGGAGGGCGCCGAAGATGGCCGACTGCCAGTTCGAGGCCACCGTCGCCAGGAACTCCTCGACGACGACGATGACGACCGCGCCGACGACCGGGCCGAGCGTCGTCCGGAGGCCGCCGATGACGAGCACGATCAGCACCAGGACGTCGACGGCCAGGAAGCTGAACTCGCTCGGCAGGAGGTACCCCGAACCGGCGGCGACGAAGGGACCGGTGAAGCCGATGAGGAACGCCGCGAGGAAACCCGCCATCGACTTGTAGCGCACCACGTCGACGCCGATGGACTCGGCGGCCAGTTCGTCCTCGCGGATCGCCTCGAAGGCGACGCCCGCCTTCGAGCGGATCAGGTAGAGGTAGCCGAGCAGGACGGCGAGCAGGAGGACGAGCAGCAGGTAGTAGACGACCACCTTCTTGCCGACGCCGACGACCTCGGCCATCGCGCCGATCGAGAGGTACTCGTAGGCGAACCCAGTCGAGCCGCCGGTGAGGTCGCGCGCGCCGACGAAGATCTCGTGGAAGACGATCTGGAGGTTGAGGGTGAGGATGGCGATGAGGACGACCGTGAGGTTGCGTTTGGCCGAGACCCAGCTGACGGCGAGGCCGATCAGGCCCGCGACGAGCGCGGCGAGCAGGAGCGTCGCCCACGCGGTGACGCCGAGCCAGTCGGCGAACAGGGCGGTGCCGTAGGCGCCCACCCCCGCGATGCCGCCGGTGAACAGGAACAGCTGGTCGGTGTGGCCGAACACGACGTTCAGCCCGGCCGCAAACAGCGCAATCGCGAGAATGTGCACGAGAAGCCCCTGGTAGTAGGTCGCCCCGAGCACCGGAATGGGGGCGAGCGCGAGGATCGCAACGGCGATCCCGACGTTTCGCAGCTCCGACCGCGGGAGGGAGGTCACGCCAGCACCTCCGGTTTGACGAGGATGGCGACGATGGCGGTCGTGAACAGGATCACCACGGCGAGATACGAACCGACGAAGAAGTTGGCGAACTGGTTGACGGTCCCCAGGAGGACGCCCGCGACGACCGCGCCCTGGACGCTGCGAACGCCGCCGACGATCGAGACGATCAGCGCGAACGTCGTGAGCTGGAACCCGCTAGCGACGGTGATGGTCGACCCGACCGTGTACACAAGGCCCGCGAAGCCGGCGATGGCGGCCGAGAGCACGAAGATGAGCGTGCGGATCTTGCGGGGTTTCACGCCCACGAGCTGCGCGCCCTTCTCGTCCTGGAAGATGGTCCTGGCCGCCTTCCCGAGGAAGGTGTACTGGAGGAAGGCGAACACGCCCGCGACCAGCAGGCCGCCGGCGAGGATGATGAGGAGGGAGCCGCCGCTAACTGTCGTCGTTCCCACGGGCACCTGCCCCACGTCGACCGGCAGGAAGTACTGCGAGGGGAAGAGGTTCGTGAGGACGCCCTGGAGGAACACCGCCAGGCCGAGGGTCACGAAGATTCCGAGGAGGATGCGTTCTTCGCCCTCCGATCTGTACACCACGCGGAACAGCGACTGGTCGATGGCGATGCCGACGAGCGCGACGACGACGAGCGCGACGACCCCCGCGAGCGCGACGTGGATCCCCATCCCCGTGAGCGTGGTGGCGGCGAGGACGGCGATGATAGAGAACACGCCGGTCGCCAGGTTCAACACTTCGCCGAGGCCGAACACCAGCGTGATGCTTACCCCCAGGAGGGCCAGGACGACGCCGTAGGCGAGACCGTTGATCCCGACGGCAACGAGAGTGCTGGCTGTCACCATGTTACTCGTAGTGAAACGGATCGGTAAGTAGGTGTTTCGGTTACTCGTTCCCCACGGTGTCGTCACGGTCGCCGGTGCTCGCTGTCGACCGCCCCCGCATTCGGTCACGAGTCCGTCCCCACATTCGGTTACGAGTCACCGGTACCGGTCCTGCCTCGGCGGCGCCCTCGTCGGTCGCGACTCGACCGGCGACTGTCAGCCCCCTGATCGAAACGGTTAATCGCGTTCCTCGTGAGTGACTCCCTATGCCGAGAGACGAGCGCGACCTCAGCGACCTGCACGCCAGGGCGACCGACTTCGGGAAAGAGGCGTGGAGCGAGCGGCCGTACTTCGGTGGGCCGGCAGCGCCCGCCCAGGACGAAACCAACGCGAGCGACACGTGGGGGCACATGAACGGCGGCTACCTCGTCGGCTACGAGTACACCAGGTGGTGGAAGGAGTCCCTCGCGCTCCGAAACGACGCGATCCTCGGCGACTGGAGCTGGCTCGGCAAGGCCAGGGTCACCGGGGCCGACGCCGAGGCGTTCATGGACCACGCGACGGTGCGGGACCTCACCGGCCAGGACGTCGGGCAGATCATGTTCACGCCGATGGTGAACGCTGACGGCGATCTCGCCATCGAGGGCCTCACCTTCCGCCTCGGCGAGGACGAGTTCATGTTCAGCCAGTCGGGGGCGACCGCCTGGCTCGAACGCCTCCGCGCCGAGACCGGAATGGATGTCGACGTCGAGAACGTCACCGCCGACTACACGGTGTACGCCCTCCAGGGACCGGAGTCGCGGGGGATCCTCGAGGCGGTGACCGGCGAGAGCTTCGACGATCTCGACTTCTCGCGCTTCCGACGGACCGAACTGCTCGACACCGAGGTGCTCGTCGACCGGCAGGGCGTCACCGGCGAGGTCGGCTACGAGTTCCTGATGCGCACCGACACCGGCCGGGCCGCGGACCTCTGGCGGACGATCCGGGAGGCCGGGGCCGAATACGGCCTGCGCGAACTCGGCCTCCGCGCGCAGATGATCGGTCACACCGAGGCCGGCTACGCCACCGCGATCCGGGACTACCTCCCCGCGCGGGTGCCGCCGGATCAGCTCGGGCGGTTCTACCGCCACTGGATGGCCGCCGAGGAACTCGACGCGATCCCGTGGGAGCTAACCGAACACCTCTGCTCCCCCGCTGAGCTCGGCTGGGGGGGCCTGATCGACCTCGACAGCGAGTTCCACGGGCGCGAGGCGCTGGTCGCCGAGGCCGACGCCGGCGGCCCCGACCGCCGGTTCGTGGGGCTGGTCTGGGACGGCGACGAGGTGGCCGATCTGTTCGCCGACCTGTTCCGCGACGACACCGACGCCCCGCCCCTCGACCTCCCCTCGGGGCCGCTCCGCGTCCAGTTCTACGAGGTCACCCGCGACGGCGAACGCGTCGGCTGGGCCTCGGGCACGGCGTACAGCCCGAACTTCCGCCGGATGCTCTCGAACGGCCGGCTCCGTCGCGACGTGGCGACGCCGGGAACGGAGGTCACGGTTCACTGGGGCGACCTCGCCGGCGGCCCGATCCGAGAGATCCCCGCCGAGGTCGTCGACCAGCCGATGGTCGAACAGGATCGGTTCGCGGACTGAGCCGACCTGCCCGTTCGCGTCGATCGCGGACACGACCGTCCCCAGACAGTTCAGCGTCGCGCAGGACCGCGAGAATGGGAAGAGGAGCGACAGGGCCGGGAGCGACAGGGCCGGGAGCAACAGGGCCGAGGAGCGACAGGGCCGGGAGCAACAGGGCCGAGGAGCGACAGGGCCGAGGAGCGACAGGGCCGAGGAGACGGCCTACCCGGCCTACGCGTCGGGTTCGGGGACCGGTAGCTCGTCAGTCTTGGCGACGACCTCCAGGTCGTAGTCCGCGTCCGGGTAGTACGAGGGCGACCCCTCGACGATGCGACTGTACAGCAGGACGGGGCTCTCGAACTCGCCCCATTCGGTGTACTCGAGGGGTGACTCGTACAGCATGTCGAACGATCCGTTGCGGATGAAGTCGGCGATACCCGTCGGATCGGCGCCGACCTCGGCGACGGCCTGCCCGAACATCTGCGTCGTCATGTACGAGATGGGCTCGTAGGCGTACATCGGCATGTCGAACCGGTCGGCCACCTTCTGACCGAGGGCGTTGTACCCCTCGGTACCGGGGACCGCCAGGTGGCGGGTGATCACGTCGTTGGTCACAGCCTCGCCCAGGATGTTGATGAGCGCGGCCTGCGGTGGGTCGACCCCGAGGACGGGCTGGTCCATACCCAGGCCGAACATGTTCTGGACCGCGGTGATCGACCCGGAGGGGTGCCCGACGAAGTTCATCAGCTCGACGTCGTCCGGGATCCGGCGGAGGAACGGCGTGAAGTCGTCGGCGCCGAGCGGCGCAACCTCGATGTGGAGGTCGACGTCGTCAGGGACGAACTCCTCTAGCGCCGATTCGATCGAGCGCCCCCAGGCGTAGTCGGCCACGACGGCGCCCATCGAGCCGACGTCGTTCTGGGCGATGTAGTCGGCGTCGGCGCGGGCGTGCGTTCGGGAGGGGAGCCAGCCCACACGGAACGTGTGGCGGGTGTCCTTCGATAGAATCTGCGAGGATCCTGCCATGTGGAGCAGGTTCGGGACCTCGAGTTCTGCCGCCGTCTGTGCGGTCCGGATGCCGACGTCGCTCGACACCGGGCCGGTGATCGCCACGGCGTCCTCGTTCTCGACGAGGCGGCGGAAGCCGCTGTCGGCCTTCGCCGGGTCGGCCTGCGAGTCGACGATCTTGAGCTCGACCTCGCGGTCTAACATGTCACCCTGGTTGAGTTCGTCGACGCCGATCCGCAGGCCACGGATGTGGGCGTCGGCCCACGGTTTGAACGGGGCGAACCCCTGTGGTTCGAGCGCGCCGAGGACGTACGGCGAGTCGCCGCCGGTCGATCCGGTCGTCGTGCCGGTCTCGGCGCCGCCGTCGCTGCCACCGTCGCCGCCGCCCCCGCCGTCGCTACCGCCCCCGCCGTCGCTACCGCCGTTTCCACCGCCCCCGTCACTGCCACCCTCCCCGCCGTTGCCACTACAGCCGGCTAGCCCCGCGATGCTACCCGCACCGACAGCTTTCAGATATGCTCGTCTCCGCATGGTACGTGCTGACCAACGACAGCTATTAAGTCTTCCTGAAAGTGAGTGATAGTAACGGCGCGTTTCCGATCTCGCTGTCGGCGTCGTTCACCCGAGCCCGGACCATCTTGTCACCCGGTCCCTCCCATGCCACCGTCCTGCACGAACGTTTATGTGCCGACGCGGCGACCCGCGGATACGCTCCACGATGAACTACGCAACCGCTTTCCAGCGAGTCGTGCAGAAGTTCCCGGACCGGGTACTCGTCGAGACGCTGTCGGGAGAGACGCACACGTACCGCGAGGTCGACCGTCGGACGGACGCGTTGGCCGCGGCCCTCGATGACCGACTCGGCGACGGGCGCTGTGCCGCGCTACTCCGGAACGGCCTGCCGGCACTCGAGACGATCCTCACGGCCCAGAAGCGGGGGCGGGCCAACGTCCAGCTCAGCTTCCGGGCGACGCCGAAACAGCTCGTCCACTCGATCGAGACTGCCGACGCGACCGGGCTGATCGTGGACGACGAAAACGCCGAGGCGGCGGCGACGGCGCTGTCGGACCTGGATCCCGACGCCGTGGTCCACGTCGGGGACGACCCCTGCCCGCTCGACGCCGTCGAGGCCTACGAGTCGCTCACCACGCCCGGGCCCGACTACCGGGTCGACACCGACGACCCCGCCGAGTCGGGGATCCTGTTCACTAGCGGGACGACGGGGATGCCGAAAGCGGTCCCACAGACCCAGGAGCAGACCTGGCTGGCGAGCACGCAGGTCGTGATGGAACACGGCCTCGAACCGACCGACGTGGGGCTGGTGATGACGCCCTGGTATCACGACGTGACGATGGTGGCGTGGATGTTGCCCCACGTCCAGGTTGGAGCGAAACTCGTCCCCCAGCCCGCCTTCGACCCGGAGGGGGCGCTCGAAGCCATCGAGTCGCACGAAGCTACGGGCATCCTCGCGGTCCCCGCCCAGCTCCGGGCGATGATCGGCGTCCAGCGCGAGGCGGGGTACGACCTCGACTCGCTCGTGCGGATCCGGACCGGCGGCGCGGTCGTGCCCCCGGACCTCGTCCCCGAGGCCCGCGAGGTGTTCGAGGCCGAGATCCACAACACCTACGGGTTGACCGAGGGGATCGCCAGCCTGACCCACGCCTACCCCTTCGAGCAGGACGACAACCCCGGTACCGTCGGCACCACCGCGTTCGTCTGGGAGGAGGTTCGCGTCGTCGAGGCCGCGGACCCGCCGGCCGAACCGGACGTCGAGGCGACGGTCGAGCCGGGTGAGACGGGCGAGATCGTCGCGAAGGGGCCGTCGACCGAGGGGTACCTCGGGAACCCCGAGAAGACCGAAAAACTGTACGTCGACGGCTGGCTCCGGACCGGCGACGTCGCCCGCGTCGACGACGCCGGCGGCCTTCACGTCGTCGACCGCATCGACAACATGCTCGTCTCGGGCGGGGAGAACGTCTACCCCCAGGAGGTCGAACTCGTCCTCGGCCGGCACGACGCGGTCGAGGAGGTCGCGGTCGTGGGGCTTCCCGACGACGACTGGGGCCAGAAGATCGCCGCGATCGTCGTGACGACGGCCGACATTGCCGAGGACGACCTCGACGCCTACTGCCTCGCCAGCGACGACCTGGAGGACTTCAAACGCCCCCGCGAGTACGCCCTCACCGACGAGCCGTTCGACCGTTCGGAGACGGGGACGCTGGACCGCGCGGAACTTCGGGAACGGTTCTTCGCGTAGTGGCCCGACGCGTGGTGACGATGCGCGGACCGGACACGACACACCCGACGGATCGACTGCTGGTAGCTCCCGACCGACTGCGGGTTTCTACAGGCACCGACTTCCGTCCCCACGGCGAGTTCCCCGCGACCGTGGAGCCGGCAGTCCGTTCGTTCGTCCGGCCTGCTCGGACGGCTAGCTCCGGCGCGATCGTGTGAGAGTGTTCCTCCCGCACCGGTTCCGGTGTTTTGCAGGCCCGGCGCCTGCTCGGGCCGGCGAGCCGAATCGACGAGCGCGTCCGGGTAGTTCGAACAACTTTACTACCTCTGGATCGTCGATGGGTCCATGCCACCGCGCCAGACCGTCCAGCGGGCCTTCAACGTCATCCACGTGCTGGAGGCGCTCGACGGGGCCGGTCCCGCCGAACTCGCCGACCACCTGGACATCCCGAAGAGCACGGCCCACGACTACCTCCAGACGCTCGAGCGGATCGGCTACGTGACGAACGAGGCCGGAACCTACCGGATCGGGTTTCGGTTTCTCGGCCTCGGCGAGCGGATGAAACAGCGAAACCGGTACTTCCAGATCGCGAAACCGAGCATCAACGCCCTCGCTGCGGACACGGGCGAAACGGTGAACGTCGGGATCGAGGAGGGCGGCGAGTGGGTGATGCTCCACGTCGTCCGCGGCGACCACTCGCTGAACGAGGGCAGTTACTCCGGCCTCCGGACGCCGCTTCACACGCACGCCGCCGGCAAGGTGGTCCTCGCAAACCTCCCGGCCGAGCGGCGTGAGGAGATCGTCGAGGACGGACTGACGCGCGTGACCGACGAGACCATCACCGACCCGGCAAGGATGCGATCGGCGCTCGAACGCATCCGGGAGAACGGGTACGCGGTCGACGCCGACCAGCAGGTGCTCGGGATGGGTGTCGTCGCGTTTCCGATCTCGATCGACGACTCGGTCGTGGGGTCGGTCGCCATCGTCTGCCCCAGCGGTCGACTGGAGGACGACCAGTACCGCGACGAGCTGATCCGGAAGGTCAGGGAGACCGCCGAGACCATCGTCATCAACTACCGCTATGGCTCTTGATACCCGTCGCTACGAACATCCGTCCGTACATTCCGGACGATAATTCGGCCGGTCGCCGTCGTTTTACACGAATAGGACTGTAATGTATGGGGGTTGATTGGTAACAATACCCACTGATTCGGCCCGGAAAGCGGGTGAACGATCACGATAAATCTCGGAGACGTCGGCAGATCCGTCGGATCGGCCGACCGAATTCGCGTCCGGGTATGCAGGACGGAACGGTCGGTGCCGACGAACCGCCTGGCGTGGGCTGAACCGGCGGTCACCGGGCACGGCGGCGTTAGTCGTCCCCCCGACGCCTCCTGACGGCGTCCCGATCGAGAGGCGTCCCCACTGGTGGCTTTAATAACTCCCCCGCCGAACGATCGCGCGGAAGGTGAACTCAGAGATGAACGAGGACAGGATCACCGTCAGAGGCGGGGGCGGCACTCTCGCACGGAAGCCGAGAGGGGTTCGATGAACGCGACGATCGTCGAGGCGATCAACGAGACGTTGCACGACGAGATGGACCGCGACGAAGCGGTGCTGGTGTTCGGCGAGGACGTCGCCGAGAGCGGCGGCGTCTTCCGCGCGACCGACGGGCTGAAGGAGCGATTCGGCGGCGAGCGGGTGGTCGACACGCCGCTGTCGGAGATCGCCATCGTCGGCGGTGCCGTCGGCCTCGCGATCTACGGGTACCGCCCCGTCGCGGAGATCCAGTTCTCGGGGTTCCTCCCGCCGGCGTTCGACCAGCTCGTCTCCCACGCGAGCCGCATCCGCTGGCGGACCCGAGGGGCCTGGAACGCGCCGCTGGTGATCCGAACCCCGTACGGCGCCGGCGTCCGTGCGCTGGAACACCACGAGGAGAGTCTGGAGGGCGCCTACGCGCACGTCCCTGGCCTGCAGGTGGTCGTGCCCTCGACCCCTCACGACACGAAGGGGCTCCTCCACGCGGCGATCCGCGACCCGGATCCGGTGCTGTTCATGGAACCCAAGCACCTCTACCGGTCGTTCCGCGAGGAGATCCGCGAGGAGCCCTACACCGTCCCGATCGGCGAGGCGGCGATCCGCCGGGAGGGCGAGGACGTGACGGTGATCGCCTGGGGCGCGATGATGCGGCCGACCGAGGAGGCGATCGATCGCCTCGGCGTCGACGCGGACCTGATCGACCTGCGAACCATCTCGCCGATGGACACCGAGACGATCGTCGAGTCGGTGCGGAAGACCGGGCGCGCGGTCGTCGTCCACGAGGCCCACCGCTCGGGTGGCTGGGGCGCCGAGATCGTGGCCTCGATAAACGACGAGGCGCTCATGTACCTGGAGGCACCGATCGAGCGCGTCACCGGTTTCGACACGCCCGTCCCCTTGCTCTCGATGGAGGACTACTACGTCCCGAGTCCGCCGCGTATCGCGGCCGGGATCGAGCGGGTTCTGGCGTACTAGACGGACCGACCCGCTCCATATGGCCCCGCCGGTGGCGCTGCGGGCGCCGTAGGGGACCGTTACGCCTCGTACCGCCGGGCAAGCGTCTGCTTGTCCGCCTTCCCGGTCGCCGTCCGGGGGATCTCGCCGACGTAGACGAACTCGTCCGGCACCCACCAGGCCGGGAACTCCTCTTCGACGTGGGCCTCCAGCAGCGGGGTCAGCGACTCGGCGCGGTCGTCCGTCGTGTCCCCGTCGGCGGGGATCACGTACGCGACGGGCCGCTGGCCCCATCGCTCGTCGTCGACGCCGACCACGACGGCGCTCTCCACGGCCGAGTGACCTTCGATGGCCGTCTCAAGTTCCATCGAGGAGATCCACTCGCCGCCGCTCTTGATGAGGTACGTCTCCCGGTCGACGAGGTCCATGAACCCGTCCGGATCGACGGTGACGACGTCACCCGTCAGGAACCAGCCGTCCTCGAACCCCGACTCGGTCGCGTCCGGCCGGCCGTGGTACTCCGTCGTGATCCACGGCCCCCGCACGTGGAGTTCGCCGAGGGACTCCCCGTCCCACGGCACGGGGTCGCCGTCCTCGTCGACGACGCGGCACTCCACCCCGGGGAGCGGGAGCCCGATCTTCATCTGCTTCTCGCGGCGGCGCGAGGCCGACCACGTCTCCATCTCGGGCTTCGGGTGCGAGGCCGTCGTCAGCGGGAGCGCCTCGGTCGCGCCCCACCCGTGGATCACCTCGACCCCCCGCGCCTCGAACCGGTCGACGAGGCTCTTCGAGACCGAGTCGGCCCCGATCTGGATGCGGTCGAACGTCGAGAGGTCGACGTCGTGTTCCTCGACGTGCTCGATGATCCCGAGACAGATCGCGGGGACGGCGAAAAACAGCGTCACGCCTTCCTCGACGAGCAACTCCACGTAGTCCTCCGGATCGGGCGAACGTCCGGCGAACACCTGCTTCGCGCCCGCGGCCGCCGAGAAGAAGGGTGAGTCGACCGCGTTGACGTGGAACATCGGCACCCCGGACATGACCGTCTCCCGGTCGTCGACGTGGTACCCCTGCGGGGTCAGCGACGCCATCACGTGCGCCCACAGCATCTTGTGGGTGTACTCGACCCCTTTGGGTCGGCCGGTCGTCCCCGAGGTGTAGCACATACCGGCGGGGAGGTCCTCGTCGACGTCTGGCCAGTCGTAGTCCGTCGGGTAGCCCTCGATGAGCGTCTCGTAGGTCGTGATCGGTTCCAGCGACGTCGCCGGGACCTCGTCGCCGACGACGACGAACTGCTCGACGGCGTCGGCCGTCTCGTCGGCGAGCGCGCCTTCGAGTTGCTCCACCACTGGGGCGTCGACGAACACCCATCGGTCCTCGGCGTCGTCGACGATGTAGTCGACGTGGTGGTCCGGGAGGAACGGATTGACGGTGTGGTACTGCGCGCCGATCCCGGGCACTCCGAAGTAAATCTCGAAGTGGCGGTAGTGGTTGAAACAGACCGTCGCGAGGCGGTCGCGTCGCTCGACGCCGTGATCGTCGAGGGCGTGCGCCAACTGCGCCGTCCGCGCCGCGTAGTCCGCGTAGGTGTAGCGGTGGACGCCGTCGTCGGTTCGGGTGACGAGTTCCGTCTCGGGGTACAGCCGGGCCGCCCGCTGCAGGAACGGCGTGAGTGTGAGGTCACTCCCGGACATGCGTGTGTAGTGGTACCCAATGACACATAACTCGTTCCCCTCCGCGCCGTCGCAGACGGGAGACGGCTGGGACAGTCGTCCCACCGGGGCGCGTGATCCCTGGTACCGAGAACCATGTACATTTATAGCGTCCGCGTTCGGACCTCGACAGGTTGTCCATGAAGGTCGACTTCGAACACCTCTCCGTCGAGAAGGAGGGCAAGATCGCTCGCATCACGCTCGACCGCCCCGAGCGGTTGAACGCCATCCACCACGACATCGCACGGGACCTCGACGCTGTCGCCGAACTGCTCGATCACGACCGCGAGGTCCGGCTGATCACCATCGAGGGCGCGGGACGGGCCTTCTGCTCCGGCATCGATCTGAAGGAACTGTCGAAGGGGAACATCGGCGAGGGGATCTTCCCGCCCTGGGAACACGGGCTCCGGCGGTTCGAGACGATGGACGCCATCGTGATCAGCCTGATCAAGGGGTACGCCATCGGCGGCGGCCTCCAGATCGCCCTCGCCAGCGACATCCGCATCTGTACCCGTAGCGCGGAACTCGGGCTGACTGCCATCGAGGAGAGCATCCTCCCGGGACTCGGCACCTGGCGTCTCGCCCGCTACGTCGGCATGGGCCGGGCGAAGAAGATGAACATCCTGGGGAACCTGATCGACGGCGAGGAGGCCGAACGCATCGGGCTCGTCGACCACCTCGTCGACGAGGACACCTTCGAGGAGGAGTGCGAGGAACTGCTCGACCGGTACATGCTCTCGAACTCGAAGGGAGCGCGCCTCACCAAGCAGGCGACCAACGACGCCTTCGACCTGGGCTACGAGGCGTTCTTCGAGCAGTACCTGGAACTCCAGGACGAGGCGATGTCCTCGCCGGACTTCGACGAGGCCATGGACGCGATCCAGAACGACCGGCAGCCCGAGTGGATGTGATCAGCGGTCGGAGCCGCCGACCTCGCGCCTGACGGTCGACTCGATGTCCCCCCGGTCGATCTTGCCGAGGGCGGTCTTCGGCAGTTCGTCCACGAAGCGGACGATCCGCGGGTGTTTGAACGCGGCGTCCCGCTCGATGAACCACTCCTGCAGGGCGGACTCGGTGAGCTCCGAGCCCGGTTGCAGGACGACGTTCGCCACCGGGATCTCCCCCTTTCGCTCGTCGGGCGCGCCGACCACGACGACCTGCGAGATCGAGGGATGAGCCGCCAGCGTCTCCTCGACGTCGGTCGGATAGACGTTCTCACCGCCGACGATCAGCATGTTGTCGAACCGCCCCGTGATGTGTAGGTAGCCGTTCTCGTCGAAGGAGCCGAGGTCGTCGGTGTGGAGCCAGCCGTCCTCGAAGGCCTCGGCGTCCGCGTCGGGGCGCTCGTGGTACCCCGGCGCGAGCTTGTCGCCGGCGACGAGGATCTCGCCGATCTCCCCGGACGGCACCTCCTCGCCCGTCTGCGGGTCCACGATCCGCACCCGCGCGACGTCCTCGATAACCCGACCCGTGCTATCGAGGGGGCAGTCCTCGTCGCCGTACGCGGAGATCGCGATCACCGCCATCGTCTCGGTGAGCCCGTAGGCCTGCATCGGCTGGACGCCGAGGGCGCGGAACTCGCCCGCCAGTTCCTCCGAGAGCGTGTCCGACCCCACCAGGAGGTACCGGAACGTCGAGAGATCGTAGTCCTCGACCGCGTCGTGGTGGGCCAGTTCGTACCCCATCTGCGGGACGACGGTGATGCCGTTCGCGCCGTGGCGTTCGATACGTTCGAGGGCGTCCTCGGCATCCCATCCCCGCCCGATCACAGTGGTCGCGCCACAGAGCAGTCGACAGAGCGTCATGTCGATGCCCCCCGAGTGGTACAGCGGGTAGTAGTGCAGCCCCACGTCGTCGGCGTCCAGGTTCGCGGCGACCATCGGGCCCAGGCTCCCCGCCAGGTTCCCGTGGGTGATCCGGACCCACTTCGGGCGGCCGGTCGTCCCGGCGCTGTGGAGGAACATCGCCTCCTCGGTGTCGAGTTTCGAGCGCACGCATCGCTCGACGTCACCCTCGGGGAGGGCGGCCTCGAACCTCCCGGCGTGTCCGCCGTCTCCGTCACCGCTCGACCGGTACACGGGGACGCCCTCCGGGGTCACCGACTCGTCGACGCGGTCGGCGTACGCCTCGTCGACGACGACGAACCGCGCGCCCGCGTCCTCGATCAGGCCCGCGATCTCGTCGACGCCGAGACGGGTGTTGATCGGGGCCGGCAGCGCCCCCATCTGCCACCCGGCTAGCAGTACCGAGAGCATCCGGTTCGAGTTGCCCATGAAGAGGGAGAACCGGTCGCCCGGTTCCAGGTGCGTTCGCAGCGCCGCCGCGTACCGGTCGACCCGTTCGTAGAGCTCCTCGTAGGTCAACTCGCCGTCGACGCTCGCCACCGCGGTCTCTTCTGAATACGCCTCCCCAACGGTGTGGAGCAGATGCAGGACGTTCATGCCTCGTACGATAGTTGTCGTGTGCAATGGTAGTTTCCCCCGTGACCCTGCCTCGAACGGGGACGCACAGCCCCGCGTCGCGCCGGCCTCGACGGCATGACGGACACCGTGACCCACAGTAACAACTAACACAGGTACTGTGGTAGCACCCAGTGTGATGGCGACAGCGCACTCCGACGACGTCTGGGCAGAGATCGAGACCCGCCCGTGGGACGAGGTCGTGGCGCTCCAGGAGGAACGCCTCCGCGAGCAGGTCGACTACCTGGCGCGCGAGTCGGACTACTACCGCCGGATGTTCGACGAGTGGGACGTCGATCCGGACACGATCCGGACGGTCGAGGACCTGGCCGAGGTGCCCTTCACCGTCAAGGACGACGAGCGGGCCAACCAGACCGACCCGACGCCGGAACGACCCCTCGGTGCCCACCAGGCCGCGTCTCGGGGGGACCTCGCTCGGATCCTCTCCTCGTCGGGGACGACGGGCGAGCCGACGTTCTTCGGACAGACGCACGCCGACTGGGAGGCCTGGCGTGAGATGTGTGCGCGGGCGGTGTACGCCGCCGGGGTGCGCCCCGACGACGTGATCCTCCACGGCGTCGGCCGGACGATGGTTCCCGGCGGCTTCCCGTACGTCGAGGCCCTCCAGCACGTCGGCGCGACCGTCGTGCCCGCGGGCGACGGCTCGACCGAGCGCATCCTCACGACCGCGGACAAGCTCTCGGTCGACGGCCTGTTCGTGACGACCTCCCACTCCCAGTATCTGAGCGACCGCGCCCCCGAGGCGATCGGCAAGCCGGTGAGCGACCTCGGCGTCGACACGATCATCGGCGGCGGCGAGCCGGGGATGTCGAACCCCGCGATTCGGGGGGCCATCCGGCGGGCCTACGACGCCGAGCGGGTCGGGCAGGTCATGGGAATCGGCGAAGTATCGTCCGCCGTCGCCGGCGAGTGCGAGCGGGAACAGGGGATGCACTTCGTCGGCCAGGGGTACGTCCTGATGGAGTTGATCGACCCCGAGACGGGCGACCAGCGACCGATCGAGGCCGGCGCCGAGGGGGAACTGGTCTACACCCCGCTCGGCCGCGAGGCGACGCCGCTGCTTCGCTTCCGCTCGGGCGACTACGTCGAGTTCCTCGACACGGACTGCGCGTGCGGTCGGACCGCCCCCCGGTTCCGGATCGTCGGCCGGACCGACGACATGCTGATCTACAAGGCACAGAACGTCTACCCCGCGGCGATCCGGGACGCGGTCAGCGACGTCGACGGGGCGACCTCCCGGGTGAAGGTCGTCCTCCCCGAACCGGGCAAGGTCCAGTTCGACAGCCCGATCCCGATCGAGGTCGTCCGGGATCCGGACGCCGACCGGACGGACGACGCCATCGCCGAGGCCGTCGAGCGGACCGTCCGGGAGCGGCTGAACGTCCGGGTCGCGCCCCGCCTGGTCGATCGCGAGGACGTCGAACTGTCGGTGTACAAGACGGACCTCGTCAGGGTCGAAGGCGGGGACGGGTAGGTCGTCGAGTCCGATCCGTTTGCGTCGGCCGCGACCCCATCCTTCTTGAGGATCGCCCGCGAACGCGTTGACTGTCGACACCCATGACAGACGATACCGCATCCGACGCAACTGCTCAGGCGGGTGGGGCCGGTGCCGGCGTCCCGATGCTCTCGCAGGACGACCTGGAGGTGGTCACCCATCAGATCGTGGCGCCCGACGGGAGCTACGACGCGGCCGACCTCCCCGACCTGGACGACGAGCAACTCCTCGAACTGTTCCGCTGGATGAAGACGAGCCGCATCTTCAGTCGACGGATGGTCCAGCTCCAGCGCCGCGGGGAGATGGGTACCTACGGCTCCGAGCGCGGGCAGGAGGGGAGCATCGTCGGCGCGGGGTACGTCCTCCAGCCCGACGACTGGCTGTTCATCGGCCGCGGGTGGACCGCCATGTTCATGCAGGGCGTCCGGATGCGCGACATGATCCTCTTCTGGCGCGGGATCGAGGACGCGGCGAAGTACTTCGCCGAGCACAACACGATGATCACCATCCCTATCGGCTCGCACCTCCCGCTCGTGACGGGGCTGGGATGGGGGATGTCGCTCTCCAGCGCAGACTCGGTCGCCACCGCCTTCTTCGGCGACGGCGCGACGAGCACCGGCGCAGTTCACGAGGCGATCAACTTCGCGGGCGTGCTCGGCGCTCCAGTCCTGCTGTTCTGTCAGAACAACCGGTACGCCATCTCCACGTCGGTCGACAGGCAGACCCGGGCGAACACGCTGGCCCAGCGGGCGCTCGGGTACGGCATCCCGGCGATCCGCGTCGACGGCAACGACGTCCTGGCGGTCTACGAGGCGGTCTCGACCGCCCGCGACCTCGTCCGAGAGGGCCAGCCCGTGTTCGTCGAATCCGTCACCTACCGCCGCGGCGCCCACACGACCAGCGACGACGCCACCCGCTACCGCTCCGACGAGGAGGTCGAACGGTGGGAGCGACGGGACCCGTTCGACCGCTTCCGGACGGTCCTCGACGCCGAAGGCGTCCTCGCGGACGTCGACGTCGACGCGATGGAGGCGGAGATCGACGCCGAGTTCGACGAGGCCCTCGAGGCAGCCAACGCCTACGAGGAGCGATCCGTCGAGGAGCTGTTCGTCCACCTCTACGACGAACTACCGCCGACGCTCCGCCGACAACTGGAGAGCTTCGAGACGTTCCTCGACGAGCATCCGGAGGCCTACGACTACATCGAGCAGCGCCCGAAGGGCTGAACGCGCCGGGAGCCGGGCCCGCGGCGTACCCTTCGCGCGTCGTCCGGTACGTCGGTTGGTCGACTCGCTCTCGCATCCGTCGGCCCGTGGTCGACTCGCCGGGCTATCTCCCGGTGAACGCCAAGCGACCCTGCCAGAAACCACATGATCGATCCAAATCTTTATTACGCCGCTGTCGCCACTACGTGTGAGGTGTGTTACAATGACCCAATTTAATCGCCGCGCGTTCCTAAAGACGAGCGGTGCGACGGGTGCGGTCGGACTGACTGGGCTCTCCGGATGCCTCGGTAGCATCGGCGGCGGTGGCACGCCGACCATCTCCTTCGGCTGGGTCGTTCCCGTCGAGAACATCGGCTCGATGCTCGACATCCCGGAGATCCAGGAGGAACTCCCCAACCTCGGCGACGCTTACGAGTTCGAGAGCGTCCACCACTCGAGCACGCCCGAGGGCGTCTCGGCGCTGGCCGCGGGCGAGACGGACGCGACGCTGGTCACGACCGTCAGCTACGCGAACGTCATCGGGAACGAGGCGGTGCCGAGCGGAATCCAGGCCATCCTGACGGACTTCTGGGACGCCTATCCGGAGAAGTTCGGCTTCCACATCTACGCCGGTCCCGACACCGACATCTCGGAACCGGCCGACCTCGAAGGGAAGCAACTGGGAGTCAACGCCACCGGCACGAGCGTCCACGCGGTGTTCGTAAAGGGGCTCGTCGACAGCGGCATCGATCCCGAGAACGACGTCGAGTTCGTCGAACTCGGGTTCCCGGCGTTCATCCAGGCGCTCAAGGACGGCCGCTTCGACGCCGCCATCTTCCCGTCGCTGTTCGCGCTTCAGGCCGAATCGGAGGGCTTCCCGCTGGTGTTCACCAGCCACGACTTCTGGGAGGCCTACCCCTGTGGCTACATGATCGCGCCCAACGACGTACTGGACGAGAAGAACGATGCGATGTCTGCGTTCGTCGAGGACTACGTCGCGACCTGGGAGTGGATGCAGAACAACCGCTCGGAGGCCGTCTCGCTGGCCGCCGACCACTTCGAGCTGCCGGAGGCGGGGCTGGACGCGATCGTCGCCACCGAGAACGACTACTACCGCGGCGACATGTCCATGGACATCGAGGCGCTGAACAACGTGATGTCGGTGATCTCGGACCTGGGGTTCACCGAGGGCGGCCGCGACTACAGCGAGTTCGCGACGAACGACTACCACCCCTCCTGAGCGGTCACCTCGCCGTTCGCGCCCGCCTTCCCGGAGGCGTTCAGACGGCGGCGACCAATTCCACGACGACACCACCGGCGAGTCGTGCCTGCGGCTGCATCGACGGTGGCCCAACAGAGAGATGGCGACAGGAGTCGAGGCAGCGCCGTCAGTGGGCGTTCGTTTCAGGCTCGGTCGCGAAGCTTGTATCGCATCACCTTGCCGCTCGGATTGCGGAGGATCTCGTCGACGAACTCGTACGCCCTGGGCCGCTTGAAGTCCGCGAAGTCGTCGTCCTCGAGACACCACTCGTCGAGGTCCTCGGCGGTGAGGCTGTCGTCTGCTGCGACGAACGCACAGACGATCTCCCCCCAGTCGTCGTCGGGGACGCCGATCACGCCGACGTCGCGGACGCGGGGGTGGCTGGCGAGCACGTCCTCAACCTCGGCCGGGTGGACGTTCTCGCCGCCGGAGATGATCATGTCGTCGGCGCGCCCGGTGAGCGCGAGCGTCCCGTCCTCCCGCTGACGCACGGCGTCGCCGGTGAAGAACCAGCCGTCGTGGATCGCGCGCTCGGTCTCCCGGGGCTTGTTCAGGTAGCCGGTGAACGAGACGGGCGAGTCGGTGTCGACGATCAGTTCGCCCTCCTCGCCGGGGTCGACGGTGGCCGTCGGATCGTTCGATCCGATCTCGACGACGCGTGTCTCGATGAACACGTTCGCCGGGCCGACGACGGCGGGGTCGCCGATCTCCCGGAGATCGACGTACGCGAGCGTGCCGTACACCTCGGTGGTGCCATAGAGGTTGGCGAAGTGATCGGGCTCGAACCGGTCGAGCAGGCGCTCGAAGGTCTTGGTGCTCATCGGCGCACCCGAGAAGCCGAGGGTCGTCACGGAGTCGACCGAGACGTCGTCGATGGCGTCGGTGTCGAGGATGTTCTGGAAGATCGTCGGCGCCTCGTGCATCGCGGTGACGCCGTACTCGGGGATCGCCCGGGCGTACGTCTCCGGATCGAACTCCGGCATCGTCAGGTAGGTCCCGCTCATCCCGAGCACACACCCGAGGACGCCGTGGAGGCCGACGGTGTGGTACAGCGGCATCACGCCCGGGATCACTTCCCCCAGGTAGTAGCCCTGGCCCAGGGAGTTGATGACGACGCGGGCGGCCGAGTTACCCTGCGTGAGAGGGATACCCTTCGGGTCGCCCGTCGTCCCGGAGCTGTAGAGGATGACGCTCCGATCGTCTGGACCGACAACGATCTCCGGTTCCGGGGCGCCCGTCCCCCTGAGGGTGTCGAACGACTCGGCGAATGCGGGCGTGTCGTCGCCGACGTGTACCATCGGCACGTCGATGTCGGATTCGGCCTTCTCGACGGCCGCTCGTGACAGGTCGTCGAAGACGAACAGCACGGGCTCCGAGTCCTGAACGTGGTATCGGACGCCGCCCGCGGGCACGCGGAAGTTGAAGGGGACGGCGACCGCACCCAGGAACTGCGTCGCCAGGTACGTGACGACGTTCTCCGGGCGATTCCCCATGCAGATGGCCACGCGGTCTCCCTCGCCGACGCCGAGGTCGCGCAGGGAGTCGGTCACCCCGTACACCTCGTCGGCCAGCTCCTCGTAGGTGTAGCTGACGTCAGCCGCGAGATTCACGACCGCCGTTCGGTCGGGCGTGCGGGCCACCGACTGCTTGAACAGCCGCGGAAACAACATGGCCGAACGCACCGATCGGAGTGCAATAATCGTTTCGGCACCTGACCGAGAGGTTGCGTCGACGGCGGTTCTGTCGGCCATTTCCACGGCGGAACGGTCGGTCACCGTTTCGTCCCGCCGTCGCAGACTGGTCTGCTGGCTTACGAAACGTTTACGTACAAGAATACCGAGGCCAGGAGTAGGAGTACATCAGATGACACAGAGCCTCGACGAAGCCCTCGAATCTGTCGGTGATCCCACCGAGTACATTCGCCTGATCGGCCCCGGCGCCAGTTCACGTCACCTCCGCCTGTTCGTCGATCTCCCTCCCGAGTTCGTCAACTGGCGCGAGGAACAGCAGGCCTGGAAGGAGAGTTGCGCGCTCGCGGATCTCTCCCACCACATGACGGACCTCCACGTCGAGGGGCCGGACGCTCTCGACCTCTTCTCCGACCTCGGGGTCAACGACTTCTCGAACGTCGAGCCCGGGAAGGCAAAGCAGTTCGTCGCCTGCAGCCCCGACGGTTACCTGATCGGTGACGGGATCCTGTTCTGTCTCGGCGATGACGAGTACAACCTCGTCGGATACGGCCCGATCAACTGGGTCCAGTTCAACCTCGAGACCGGCGATTACGACGCGACGGCGACGCGCGACGAGCACGGCGGCGTACGCGAGGGGCCACCGAAGACGTTCCGTTATCAAGTCCAGGGCCCCGAGGCCCTGAAGGTCATCAGGGGAGCGATCGACGGCGACCTGCCGGAGGTCCCCTTCTTCAACTTCCGGCCCATCACCATCGCAGGCAGGGAGGTGAACGCCCTCCGACACGGGATGATGGACGAGCCCGGCTTCGAGATCTTCGGCCCGTGGGAGCACGCCGAGGCCGTCAAGGAGGAACTGCTCACGGTCGGCGAGGAGTACGACATGCTCCAGATCGGCGGCAAGGCCTACCCGACGAACGTCATCCCCACAGCGTGGATGTCGATCCCCGTGCCGGCCATCTATCACGACGACCCGACGATGACCGAGTACCGCCAGTGGCTCGACGCCGACAGCTTCGAGGGCGCGCTGGCCGTGGGTGGGAGCTTCGAGTCCGACGACGTGCGCGACTACTACCTCGATCCGGTCGAGGTCGGTTACGGTCGCTTCATCGACTTCGACCACGACTTCGTCGGCAAGGAGGCCCTGCGCGAAAAAGTCGAAAACCCGCAACGTGAGAAGGTAACGCTCGTCTGGGATCCCGCGGACGCAACCGAGCTGTTCGGCTCGATGTTCGACGCGGACACCGAGTACCGCTACGCCGAACTCCCCATCCCCGAATGGTCGCTCGCCCAGACGGACGCCGTCGAGAAGGACGGCGAACTCGTCGGGAGCGCAAACAACACCCGCTACCTCTTCTGGGAACAACGGCTGTTCTCGCTGGCCTGCGTGGACACCGACGTCGCCGAGCCCGGTACCGAAGTGACGCTCGTCTGGGGCGAGCCATCCGGCGACTCCCCGAACCCGCGGGTCGAACCCCACGAACAGATGGAGGTCACCGCCACGGTCGCGCCGGCGCCCTACTACGAGGACAAGCGGAAGACCGCCGCCGACTACAGCGCCGACTGAGTGGCCTGGGGCGACCGCTTCACGATCCCCGTCTCGTACTCTCGTCAACCGAACAGGGCGAGCGGGGTGGGGCAGTACGAGGCGCCGACGTTGCCGCCGGACCGGCCGAATGTTGCAGTATCCCCGGTGGCCCTCGACTTCCTGCCACGCTGGACGGAGGTCTCGAAGCCGCTTCGAGCGCAGTGTCGGAGCTTGCCGTTCTGTCCGGTTACTACAAGCCGTACACTCCCCGTGCGTGTTCGCCGGTCGGCCGGAGGATTGGAAGCGGGGCCAGCCCTGGCGAACAGCCCTCCCGATCTGCGGTCAGTGGGGGGGCGAATCCTGGTGATCCGTCACCGCAGACGACGGCGCCGGGCACCTGGCGAGAGTGACGTCGTCTCGGGCCGCCAGGCCCGGGACGGCCGCGCCCGACTATACGGCTCCCCCAGACAAGGTGAACATAATTTTTTGTAAAACGCTCGTGGTGGGGCTGGGGTGTACCCACGGTCGTACTGGCGCTCCCAGATCGCATGAGGAGTCATCCTCGGAGATCACGGCCGGCGGACACGCCCACCCCACGTCGACCGGTCGACCGCCCATCGATCGAGGCCTCTCAAACCTCCACAGTGCCGGTCTCACACCGGCTAAATGAAATACCTCCTGATGCCACGTACGGAAGCGTCCATCCTTCCTCGCCTTCCACACCATTCCGTTCCTTCCTCGCCTTCCGCACCATCGCGATCCTTCCCCGCCCCCACATCATCCTGGATTTCCCCGCATTCTCTTTGCTTCGCTCCTGATGCGGTGTACCGTGGTTGGCGACCGGGGTCCGCACCTCTCTCGGCAGTCGGCGACAGTTCGGTCAGACCGCTCGACACCGAGGGAGTTACAGAGGCGTTCGGGATCTGTATCGGGTTTCGCTCAGCAACTCCGAGCACGGCTCAGGTGCTGATCACACGAGCAGACGTGTAATCAGTTCTATCTATTTCCGGTTGAGCGGCGTGGTCTCCTCGGATGGCGAGATCGGCGGCTGCAGCGGTGTCGTAGCACGGTGCAGCGATTTGTTCATTTCGAGATAGTGGTTGTTCGAATCTATGGGGAAGACCCGTAGGTCGAATCGAGATACGACGTGACCGCGTCGACCACGGCCGGCCGATGGGTCCAGAACCCCGAGTACCGCGAGGGCGCGGTCTCCTCGCACAGCTCCGCGGCCTTGAGGGCGTCTGCTCCCCCGCCGTCGTACACCACGAACCACGCGCCCGACAGCTCACCGGACTCGGCGGGATGGAGCGTGTAGAGTTCCTCGTTCGGGACCGATCCGGGCTCGCCGTAGAGGTGGACCGTCACGTCGGTTTCCGCGATGGCCTCGTACACGTCTCGGGTGTGGAACTCGTCGTCGAGCCGGTCCAGCCGCTGGAAGCCGGCGTGGAGCGTGCCGCGTCCGGCGCCGAGTGCCCGTCGCTCGATCAGCCGACTGATGCGGACCATCTCTCGCTTCGAGCCGTCCTGAACCGAGTACTCGTCCCGGTGAACCTCCTCGAGGACGTCCGGGTAGGCCATCCCCTGGAGGTCGCGTCCGGTCTCGATCGTCCCCACCTCGATGGCCGTGTGGAGGTCGGAGAGGGCGCTCGTCGCGAACACGTCCGAGCCCTTGTGCAGCAACGCGACGTCCCGCGGCTCCTCGGTCGACAGACTGGCCGTCCGCACGTCCACGTTCAGTCGCTCGAAGTATTCCCGGAGCGACGCTCGCCGGTCCCCGTCGCCGGCGTCGTTCACCAGCGTGAGCGCCAACCGGGACCGCTCCACCGCGTCCACGATCTCCGCCAGGGCGTTCGGGGACTCCAGGCCGATCTCCGCCGCGTCCGGGGTCGTCGAGGCGTCCGGGGCCGTCGAAGCGTCCGCTGGAGCGACGGCGTCGACGAGGTCAGGGGGGGCCGTCCCGTCGACCCGCTCGAACGAGCGCCAGTCCGTCATCCCCTCGTGGCCGCTCACCCGGTACTGCGGGCCGTCGTCCGCGTCGCGCACCTCGACGACGCCGTCGAAAAGCCCCTCGAGTCTGTGCACGTCCGTCCCCTCGGTGTCGGCCGCGAGGAGGGTGATACTGGTCCCGCCGAGCCCGTCGATCTGGGTCGTGACCGTGTGCAGGAACTTGTAGACGCGGTCGAACCCGGCGTAGACGAGCAGCGCCGACACCGAATCGACGACGACGCGGTAGCCCTCGACGTCGGACTCGTAGTGGGCCTCCAGGAGTTTGTTCAGCGCGATCCCGATCCCGGTCAGATCCGCGGGCGAGGGAACGGTCTCGACCCGACACGGGACCGCCGAGGGATCGCCTTCCCGGGTCGTCGCGTCGACGATGCCGAGTCGGTCACCGACCTCCCGGTCGGCGTGGTCGCTCACCGCGGCGACGGTAGACTCGACGCCGTCTGTCGTCGTGACGAGCACGCACCCGTCGCCCGCGTCCAGCCCCGACGCGAGATACCGGTTCGTCACCCCCTGGAGGCCGAGAAACGGCGGACTCAGCCCGAGGAGGTGCGACCCCGGCGCCGGTGGCGAGACGGGAAACCCGTCCGGAAGGTGCTGCATTGAGAGAAGTTCGGGGCGAGACGGTATAACCGTTCGCGAGCGCGGTGGCGTACCAGTCCGATCACAGTCGCGGCTGCCGCCCCGGGAGTGGTGTGCGATGCCGGGGCGGAGGCGTCACCGCGTCAGGTGGGTGGCGGTCCACCGAGAGAGCGGATCGTCGGTCGACTCCATCCACCCGAGGAGCGACCGGCCCAGTTCCCGGCGCGCCGACCGGTGGTCCGGGTGGTCGATCAGGTTCGCGAGTTCGTGGGGGTCCGCCCGCAGGTCGTAGAGTTCGTTCACGTCCGGGCCGTTGTACACGAACTTGTACTCCGCCGTCCGGACCATCCGCTGTGAGTAGAGGCCGAACTCGTCGCCGTGATACTCGGCGAACACGGACGTCCGCCAGTCGTCGGCCTCGCCGGCGAGCAGCGGCAGGAGACTCCGGCCGTCGACGTGGCCGGGGACGGCCACCCCCGCCAGCTCCAGGAAGGTCGGCATCAGGTCCACCAGCGAGACGAACTCGTCGCACGCCCGCCCCGCGGGGACGCCGGCGTCGACGTCGTCCGGCCCCCGGATCACCAGCGGCACGTGGTAGGTGTCGTCGTACATCAACGGCCCTTTGTTGAACTGGCGATGCCCCCCGACGAAGTCCCCGTGGTCGGAGGTGTGGACCACCACCGTCGACCCGGCGAGTCCGGCGTCGTCGAGGGCGTCGAGGATCCGTCCGATCTGCTCGTCGATCAGCGTGACGAACCCGAGGTACTTCGCGAGCACGTCCGACCACAGGTCCCGATCGAAGTCGTCGACGCCCCGGTAGGTGAGGTACTGCTCCTGTACCGCCGGTTTCCCCGCGTAGGTCTCGGCGTATGAGGGCGGGAGCTCCAGTTCGTCGGGATCGTACATCGAGGCGTACGGCTCGGGGACGACGTACGGGTGGTGCGGGCCGAGGAAGTCCGTCCGGTGGAAGAACGGCTCGGTCGCGTCGTCGATCGACGTCAGTCGCTCGATGGTCCGCTCGGCCAGGTAGTACGCCCGCGTCGCTTCCGGCGGGACGTCCGTGGTCCCGGCCACCAGCGTCGGATTCCGCTCGCCAGCCGTGTAGACGGGTTCGGAGAGGTGGTCGGCGTCGGGCTCGACGCCGAGTCGTTCCTGGTACGCGCGAAATCCGGACTCCAGGGCCTGGTCGTGGTGGCGATCGCTCCCGCCCAGGTAGTCGAACCCGAAGTCCGACGGCCCCTGGTCCCGCCCGACGTGCCACTTCCCGAGGTACGTGTTCGCGTACCCCGCCTCGCGGAGGAGTTCGCCGAAGGTCACGACGTCCGGCGGGAGATTCGCCTGGATCGCATCGGCCTCGTGACAGTTGTTCAGCATCCCGTGGTTGTGCGGGTAGAGCCCGCTCAGGATGGACGCGCGGGCGGCCGAACAGATGCTGATCGGCGTGTAGGCGCTGTCGAACCGCGTCCCGTCCCGGCAGAGCCGGTCGAGCGCCGGCGTCTCGACGGTCGGTCCCGCCTCGCCCAGCACGTCGAATCGCTCCTGGTCCGTGAGCAACAGGAGGACGTTGGGGTCCCGGCCGTCGGCGGTCATGGTCCAGAAACGGAACGGCGGTGCCGTGACCGGTGGCACCCGCCAGCGATGGTGGCCCTCGCGGCGGGGGGGTCGTTCCCGGGCATGGATCTCAGAGGTACCCCAGGTTCCGGAGCCGTTCCTTCGATTCGGATGAGATCGCGGTCGAGGACTCCGAGAGCGCCGGGACGAAGGACCCGAGCCACTCGGACAGGATCCCGTCGAGACGGTCGGCCGTTTCGGGCTCCCGCTCGGCGACGTCGCCGGGCTCAATCGAGTCGCCGTCGATGTCGTACAGCGACCGGGAGCCGTCGGCGCCGGACACCAGTTTCCAGCGCGCCGTTCGCACCGCCCGGAGCGGCAGGCGCTCGTCCAGCGAATCGAGCCCCGGCGGGAGGTCGTCGTACCGCCGCCGGAGCGTGTCGACGTCCGGCTGTGGGGTGACGTGCTCGGCGAGCACGTGCTCGCGTTCCGGGACGGTCGAGTCGGGGTGGAACGACCGACCCTGGGACTGCGATCGGAATCGCGGCGCGTCGATCCCGGCCTCGTCGAGCAGCGTGACCGGGAGGTCGAGGAGCTGGACGAGGCGGTCCGCCCCCGCTCCGCCGTCGGCGTCGTCGGTGTCGGCAGCGGGGGACACGCGGGCGTCGTCGACCGATCCGTCACCGCCGCCGAACGCCCCCCCGGCGACGACGAGCGGGACGTGGAGCAGCGTGTCGTAGAGGTTGTACTGGTGACCGACGAAGCCGTGTTCGCCGACGTTCTCGCCGTGGTCGCTCGTGACGACCAGGACCGTGTCCTCCCAGGTCCCGTTCGCCCGGAGCCCGTCGACCAGCCGCCCGACGGCGGCGTCGAGGTACGCCAGCTCGCCGTGATACAGCGCCCGGAGGGCGGCGCGATCCGCCGCCGTCAACGTCTCCTCGCCGGCGTCGTACGCCCGCGGGTCGTCGAGCACGTCGACGGCCCGGTCGTAGTCGTACCCCGGCGGCAGCCGATCGGCCACGTACTCTTCGGGCGGCGCGTACTCGAAGTGTGCGTCGATGTAGTTGAGCAACAGGAAGAACGGCCGATCCGTCGACGAGGAGAGCCACTCCAGCGCCCGGTCGGTCGTCTCGCCGGCCCGCAAGTCCTCGGTCGCCCGCGTTCGCCACTCGTCGGTACCCGCTTCCCGCGACCGCTCCGCCCCGTCCGCGTCGTCCCACCGCCACGCGTGCTCGAAGCCGTCGAACCCCCGGTCGAAGCCGAACTCGTCGCTGATCCAGGTGTTGTTCGATATCGCCCGGGTTTCGTACCCGTTCGCGGCGAAGACTTCGGCCAGCGTCGTCAGCGACTCGCCGAGGGCCGGGTTGCGACCGTGCGTGTCGTGTTTCGACGTGTACGTTCCGGTCAGCAGGCTAGCGTGAGCGGGGAGCGTCCACGGCGCGCTGGTGAACGCCCGGGTGAACTCGGTCCCCTCGTCGGCGAGCGACGCGATCGTCGGGAGGAGCGTGTCGTCGGCGGGAACGGTGGTCAACCCACGCACCGTGTCGAGGACGACGACGACGACGTTCTCTCGGGTCTCCCTCATGTCGCTCGTACGTCCGGTCGGACGGAGCAATAAAGCGGTGCCTGCGTCTGCTCGTCGGCGGTCTGGTGCGGGAGTCCTTCAGAGTTATTACAGACGCACCGTTCTCGTGGGCATGGCGTTACGCAGCCGTCGCCCCGCCTACTACCTGGCGCTGGTCGTCGTCACGACGCTCGCGTTTACCGTGGCGTACAACGTCGGCATGGCCGTCTGGGAGGGTCGGCCACAGCCCCTGTATCGCTCCCTGGAGGTCGTCGTCCAGAGCTTCACCACGACCGGCTACGGGGAAGACGCGCCGTGGGGGAGCCTCCAGATGAACCTCCTGGCGATCGTGATGCAACTCGCCGGCATCGGACTCATCCTCACCGCCGTGGACGTGTTCGCCGTCCCCTGGCTTCGCACCGCCCTGTCCCCGAGCGCCCCGGAAGCGGTTCCGGGTGTCGACGAGCACGTCGTCGTCTGCGGCCACACGCCTCGCACCGACGTCCTGATCGAGGAACTCGACGCCCGCGGGCACGAGTACGTCCTCATCGAACCGAATCCCGAGACCGCGGCCGACCTCCACGAGGCGGGCTACGACGTCGTCCGGGGCGATCCCGAATCGACCGACGTCCTCGAACGGGCGGCGGTTTCCGCGGCGATGGCCGTCGTCGTCGACGCCGCCGCCGACACCAACGCGAGCATCACCCTCTCCGCACTCGAAGCCGATCCGGAGACCAGGGTGATCTCGCTGATCGAAGACGCGTCCCTGGCCCGATACCACCGGCTGGCGGGCGCGGACACGGTGCTCTCGCCACGGCAGTTGCTGGGACGCAGCCTGGCGGGCGAAGCCCCGACCGCGGTGACGACGACGGTCGAAGCGGGCGTCGAAATCGGCGAGGACTTCGAACTCGGCGAACTCTCGATCCAGGAGGGGAGCGACCTCTGTAACGAAACGTTCGCCGAGTCCCGGCTCCGCGAGCGAGTCGGAGTGACCGTGATCGGGGTGTGGGTCGACGGCGACTTCCACACGTCGATCGATCCGGAGGCCGAACTCGACGCGGGGACGCGGCTGCTCGTCGCCGGCGAATCCGCGCAGTTGGACGCCCTCCGCGACGCGACGGCCGCGACCGTCAGTCCGTTCTCCCCGCAGGAGGTCATTCTCGCCGGATACGGCGACACCGGCACGGCGGCCTACGAGGCGCTCGTCGACACGGGCTCACGGCTGACCGTCCTCGACGTCGAGGCGGACGACCGCGTCGACGTGGTCGGTGACGCGCGCGACCCGGACGTCCTGGAGGCGGCGGGCATCGCGGACGCGTCGGTGTTGCTCCTCGCGGTGGAGGACGACACGACGGCCATCTTCGCCACGCTGATCGCCCGGGATCTGAATCCCGACCTGCAGATCGTCGTCCGGGCGACCGACGACGCGGACGTCCAGAAGCTCTACCGGGCGGGGGCGGACTACGTGCAGTCGCTCGCGACCGTCAGCGGCCGGATGTTGGCCTCGACGGTGTTCGAGGACGAGGAGCTGTTAGTGTACGACAAGCAGGTGAGCGTGGTGCGCCTTCCGGCGCCCGGCCTGGCGGGGCGGACGGTGGTCGACGAAGCGGTACGAACCGAGACCGGCTGTACGGTCGTGGCGATCGTCAGGGACGGGGAGTCGATCACCGAGTTCGATCCCGCGACGTTCGAGCTGGCGGCCGAAGACGAGGTCGTCATCGCCGGCACGGACGAGGACATCACGCGGTTCGAACGCCGGTTCGGCTCCCGCTGACGTGAGTCGACTCGCGCGGACGAGGGTCGATCCCCAGTGGTCGCGGGTCATCGACACCGCCGATGTTCCCACTCGAGGCGGGTCATCGACACCGCCGATGTTCCCACTCGGGACGGCCCCCCGAATCGCGACGGTCACCGGCGTCCGCTCACCGCTCGTCCGGGCGCAACGCCTAATCAGTCACGGGCCCTCTTGGACGCCATGTCCGTAGCGGACTCCCCCGACGGCATCGACGTCCGACTGGGGGACGGAGTCACCGTCGCGACGCCGGACCTCGGTGAGATTCGGCTCGACGGTGGGGTGGCGGACGCGTCGAGGAACATCCTCAGTCACGCCCACGGGGACCACCTGTTCGACACCCACGGCGAAGCGCCGATCGTCTGCTCGGACCTGACGGCGCGGCTCGTCGCGGCGAGACGCGACGCGGAGTTCGAGTCGACGCCCTCGGGCGACGGGATCACGCTGCTGCCGGCGGGGCACGTCGCGGGGTCACGGGCGGCACTCATCGAGAGCGACGCGGGGACCGTGCTGTACACCGGCGACGTCTCGACGCGGAGCCGGTACTACCTCGACGGGTTCGAGCCGGTCCCGGCGGACGTCCTCGTCATCGAGACGACCTACGGCCGACCAGCGTACCGATTTCCGCCCGTCGAGGCGGTCGAGGCGGCGGCGGTCGAGTGGCTGGCTGCGCACGACGATCGACCGGCGCTGTTGTTCGGGTACACCCTCGGCAAGGCACAGAAGATCCTCAAGGTGCTCGAACGCGCCGACCTGGACCGGGTGTTCACGACGGACGCGATCCTGCGGATGAACGAGGTCATCGCCGAGGAACTGGGTGTGTCGTTCGCCGCGAGGCGGCTCGACACCGACGTCGACCTCGGCGGCGGCGACGCGGTCGTCCTGCCGAGCGGCGTCGGTCGGTTCGAGTGGGTCGAGCGACTCCGGGCCGACTCGGCGGCGGTGACGGCGGGATTCTCGGGGTGGGCCGCGGACGAGAGCTACGTCTACCGGCGGAACGTCGACGCCGGGTTTCAGCTCTCCGATCACGGCGACTTCGGGGAACTGCTCGCCGTCGTCGAGTCGGTCGACCCCGAGATCGTGTACACGACCCACGGCTTCACGCGCGAGTTCGCGACCGAACTCACGCGGCGGGGGTACGCGGCGCGGGCGCTCGAAGCGAACCAGGCGACGCTCGGCGACTTTTCGTCGTAGACGCGTCCCCGGCGCGCCGAGGTTACACTACCGCCGCGGGAGTCGGTGCGGGTGGACCGATGACGGAAGCAAGGCCGGTTTTGACCGGGTTCTCGTGCGGGTCGCTCCGGTCGAGGGACCGTTCCGCGGGTGCGTCGGACACCGAAATTTCAACACCGTGGTGGTGAATCGGCACGTATGGGCGCGGAACAAACGGCGGAGCAGGTGTTTCAACTGCTGTCCGACGGGACCAGACTCGACGTGCTTCGGACAGTCGCGGTCGCCCAGCACGAGAACAAACGGACTGGCGTCGCCAGGCTGTCGTTCTCGGAGATCTACGACCGCGTCGACGTCGACGACACGTCCAAGCTCTCGTACCACCTCGGCGAGCTCACCGGGACGTTCCTCCGGAAGCACGAGGGCGGCTACGCGTTCACCCACGCCGGCGAGCAGCTGGTCCGCTTCGTCCTCGCCGAGAACTACCGCCAGCCCCCGGACATCGGACCCATCGAGACGGAGGGTGGATGCCAGTTCTGCGGCGAGACGACGCTTCGGGCGGTGCTCGAAGACCAGTACTTCATGATGTACTGTACGGCCTGCGACAGGGGCGCGAACGCGTACCGCGTCCGGCCGGCGCAGGTGCGCGAGCGCACCGGAGACGAGCTGATCGACGCCGTGATCCGGGAGCAAGTCGGCGACCTCCTCAAGGCCCGTCGCGGCGTCTGTCCGGACTGCGCGGGCCGCGTCGAGACCGAGGTGTGGGACGCCGCGGACCTCCCGTTTCCCGACAAGACGCCCGTCTCCTTTCTCACGGTCAGCGACTGTCGGGACTGTCTGCGGTTCCTGAGCCTCCCGCTGCCCGCCGCCGCCGCGTACCACCCGGAGTCCGTCTCCTTCCACTGGGAACGCGGCGTCGACATCCTGGGCTCCGGGGTGTGGGAGTTCAACCGCTACCTCCACGACGGTCGATGGACCTCCGAACGGGTCGCCCCCGACTCCGACGAGTACCGGGTCGAGTTGCGGCGCGGTACCTCCACGCTTCGACTGTTCCTCGACGAGCGCGCCGTCGTCACACGAACCGAGCGCGTGCGACGCAGGGACCAGCGCGAACCGCGTTCCTGACAGAAATGTTTTAAAAATTCGGTTTAGCCAGACGGGACGCATCCGGTACCGACCGACGTTCCGCCCGGTCCTGGGACTCTCTCCCCCGTCGAACCGCTTAAATTTGATTTTGAAACTCCCTCGATAATATATCAATTCTTCGATAAGTATTATGGGTGGGCGGTGCGACGTTCCGAGTGTGAAACGAGAACAGCCGATGACGCCGACCGAACCCGCAGGGAACCGATCAGTCGAACAGCTCGCCGACCAGCTGCATCAGCTCGCCGAGGCGCACGGCGTCTCCGGCTACACGAAGACGCCCGACGGGGCGCTCGTCTACGCCGCCTATCGCGACGGCGGATACGATCTGTACACCCCCGACGGCCGGCTCACCGACGCCGACGGCGACGTCACGTCCCCCGAGTGGCTGCGAGACCGGGAGACGGTTCTCGCCTCCCGCGACGAGGGGGGCAACGAACGGTACGATCTGCTGGAGATCGATCCGGAGAGCGGCGCGATCACGCCGATCCTTGACGACCCGTTCATGAACGTCAAGACCCGCCAGCATCCGACGGACCCGGACCGGGTCGCGTTCGTCTCCAACCGCGACCGCTCGCTGGACCTGTACACGGTCGACCTCGACACCGGCGCGGTCACCAGACGCTCCGAGGCCGACGAGCCGGTCATGGGGTACGCGTGGTCGCCCGACGGCAACCGCCTCGTCTACCAGGCCGGCACCTTCGAAGACACGTCGCTCCGCGTCGTCGACTGCCGACTCGACAGGGACGACGTCTTCGTCGACGAGCCCGACTCCGAGCAGTCGTTCGCGTTCACGGACGACGGGCGCGGCGCCTGGTCGGACGCGGGGGTCGTCTTCACGACCAACCACGAGACGGGCTATCGGGAACTCGCCGTGGCCGACGCCGACGGCGAGTACGACCTCCGCTACGTCAACACCCGCGACAAGTACGACCCCCGGTGGACGGCCGACGGGGACGTCGTCTTCCTCGAAGCCAGGGGCGGCGACCGTCACGTGCGCGTCCTCGACGACGGCGAGGTCACCACCGTCGAACGAACCGGCATGAACGTGAACGTGACGTGCCTCGACGGGGCCGCCTACTACGAACACCGGAGTCCCGCGACCGCCGGCGACCTCCGCCGCGGCGGGGAGACCGTCGTCGACGAGGGCTCGGTCGACGTCCGGACGGTCGCTCCCGAGGAGGTGACCTACGAGTCGTACGACGGGACGGAGATCGCGGCCCGGCTCTACCGGCCGGCCGGCGACCCGATCGGGGGGATCGTGAAGGCCCACGGCGGGCCGGAGGCCCAGCACTACAACCGGCTCGACACGCCCACCCAGGCGCTGGTGCGTGCCGGGTTCAAGGTGCTGGCGCCGGATTTCCGCGGCAGCCTGGGCTACGGCCGGGCGTTCCGCAAGGCCAGCGACGCCGACCTCGGCGGCGACGACCTCACGGACGTGGCGGCCGGGGCCAGCTACCTCCGCGATCGCGGCCGCGAGCAGGTCGGCATCCTCGGCGCGTCCTACGGCGGCTATCTGGCCCTGATGGGCGTGGGCGCAACAGACGCATTCGACCTGGGCGCGAGCGTCTGTGGCGTCGTCAACTGGGCGACGACCGTCGAGAACGCCCGGGAGTACCTGGGCGACGTGCTCATGCGGAAACTCGACGGGACGCCCGACGAGAAGCCGGCGCTGTACGAGGAACGCTCGCCGATCACGTACGTCGACGACGTCGACGTACCGCTGTTGGTCGTCCAGGGCGCCAACGACCCGCGGGTCCCCCGGAGCGAGGCCGAGCAGCTCGTCTCCTCGCTGGAACAGCGGGACGTCGATCACGAGTACCTGCTCTTCGAGGACGAGGGACACGGCGTCGTTCGGACGAGGAACCGCGTCGAGTACATCACGCGGACGGTCGAGTTCTTCCGCTCGCACGTCTGAACCACACCCCGAGAACGACACACCCAACACGATGACCTCAACAGAACGCGCGGAACGAGTTCGTGACAACCGAGAGGCAGAGCGAACCGCCAGCGACTCGGTCGCGAATCGGTCGATGTCGGTGGCGGAGATCAAAGCGTCGTACGCCGAGGTTGCGGACTGGATACCTCGGCTCGAATGGATCGACCGGATCGTCGTCGGCCGCCATCGCCGCCACCGGTTCGGCGACGTGGAAGGCAGGGTGTTAGACGTCGCCTGCGGCACCGGGACGAACTTCCGGTACCTGCCCGAGACGGTCGAACTCGTCGGCATCGACGTCAGCCCGGAGATGCTGGCCAACGCCGAAGCGCGACTCGCAGACCTCGGGAGAGAGGGGACGCTCCGGGAGATGGACGCCCAGGATCTCGCGTTCCCCGACGACAGCTTCGACGCGGTGATCTCCTCGCTGTCGACGTGTACGTTCCCGGATCCCGTCGCCGCGCTCCGAGAGATGGAACGGGTCTGCAAGCCCGAGGGGACGATCCGCCTGGTCGAACACGGCCGGAGCGACGTGGGGCCGATAGCCCGGTTCCAGGAGTGGCGCGCCGACGCTCACTACGCGAAGAGCGGCTGTCGCTGGACCCAGGAGCCGCGCGAGGTCGTCGCGGCGGCGGGCCTCCAGGTGCGGGACACCGCCACCGGGCTCCTCGGCACGATCACCACCTTCGAGATAACGCCAGACCGGGGTGACGAACGGTGATAGACTCGTCCGCTCCCGCGGTGGAGTGGCTCGCCGTCGGTGGCCTCCTGACGGTCGTGGGAGCGCTGATCAGGTTCCGCGGGTGGACGTTTCTCCTCGCGGGCCACGACGGGACCTCGCCCGTCCCGGACGACGTGGTGCGGGACGTGGCGGGGAACACCGTCCTCCGCGTCGGCATCGCCGTCTTCACGTTCGGCGTCCTCGCGACGTGGACGAACCCGCCGCCGTATCTGGGCGCCCTGGTCGGGGCTGTGATCGTACTGGACGTGCTGCGCCTGCTCTACCGCCTGAACACGTGGTCGCCGCAGGTGACCTGACGGTGCAAACGCGTACTGGCTGGGAAACGTCGCTCGCCGGCAGTACGCCGCCGGACACGTCGATACTCCGGCGCGTGTCCGCCCGTCCCCTACTGCGAGCGACGATAACAGTACGGCCGCGGCGTCTTCGGCGAGTATCTCGGGTGATCGACCGCCGCCGAGCACGCCGTCCTTTGCGACCGGCGGCGCCCGTGCGAAGCGGACGATAGGGAGGCCACGACCGCGACTGGACGACGACGAGATGCTGGCGCGCCTCCGTTCGACAGCGACGCCGAAGAAACTCACCTTGCCCCATATACGTACAAAAATTAGTGTTCGATTGTTCCCGAATAGTGGCGAGGCCATATTCACCAGGAATATGGATCAGTATAAACTCACATTTTAATATTTTAAAAGTTTTTATTTTATATACTGGAATATAACTCCAGACCTTTGACGAAACATATACTCTATTCTGGTGGTGTGCTCCTCTCCGATCATAATCGTTGTACAAACGTGGGGTTCCCCGTCAACGGGTGGGTGCCAGACGGAGTTCGATCCGCGACGTGCCCCTCTCGGTCGGTGCGGCAGGTCAGGGATCGGCGTCGCCGGCGACGCGCAGCTTTTCCGTGTCCCGATCGAGTTTCCCGGTGGTCGTTCGAGCGATGGTTCGGTCGACGAACTCGTACTCGCGCGGCCGCTGATAATCGGCGACCTCGTCGCTGTCGAGACACCACTGGTCGAGGTCGTCACCGTCGACCTCGCCGCTCGACTTGACGATGGCGGTGACCAGTTGGCCGTACTCCTCGTCGTCGACGCCGACCACGACGGCCTCCTCGACAGCGGGGTGTTCGGTCAGTCGATCTTCGACGGGGAGCGGGTTGAAGCTCACTCCCTTCGTGGTGATGATGAAGTCCTTGCGGCCCTCGACGTAGAGGTACCCCTCCTCGTCTTTGTAGCCGAGGTCACCGGAGTACCACCACCCGTCGGTGAACTCCGCTTTCGTCGTCTCGGTGTCCTTCCAGACCCACACCGGGCAGTCGGGCCCCTTCACGATGATCTCGCCGACCTCGTTCGGGTCGAGCGTGTCGTCGGGGTCGCCGCCCGGATCGACGATCCGAACCCGAGTCCCGCCGTCAGGTTTCCCCACGCTCTCGATACGTTCGTCGGTCATTTCGGCCGCACCCATCGTCGCGACGTTGAGCTCCGTCGACGCGTACGCGTTCTTGACGTTCTGACAGATCTCCGACCGGAGCCGTCGAAGCCGTTCGACCGAGATCTTCTCGCCGGTGAACGTGATGCTCTCTAGCGACGAGAGATCGTAGTCGTCCAGGTCCTCCATGTCGAGGACCTCGCGCCACATGGTCGGGACCATGCCGGCCATCGTCGCTCCGTGCTCCTGAACGCGCTCGGCCCACACCTTCGGGTCCCACTTCTCCACGAAGATGAGGCTCCCCCCGGCCAATGTGATCGGAATTACGTTGTTGTACCACGCCATGAACGAGGGCGTCGTCGTCGTGATCCGACGGGTCGTCCGCGAGATGTTCTGGCTCATTCCCTTCAGCACCACCGAGCGGTGCGTGTGACACCAGCCCTTCGGCCGGCCGGTGGTCCCCGAGGTCCATCCGATGACGGCTATGTCGTCTTCGGCGAGCGAAACGTCCGGGTCCACGGGGGGCTCGGCGGTGAAGGCGTCGGCCGACGTCTCGTGGTCGTATGTCGGCTCGCCGATGACGACGACCTCCGGGGGAACGTACGATAGCGCGTCGAGGAGGTCCTCGGCGACGAACTCGGAGAACGCCGCGTCCACGACCAGCACCTTCGGCGTCGTCGCGTCGACGCAGTAGGCGATCGTGTCGGTCGACGCCCGGTAGTGCAGGTTCGTGACGATCGCCCCCGTCTTGAGGGCGCCGTTCCAGAGGACGGCGTGGTCGACCGACGACTCACAGAGGAAGGCGACCCGGTCGCCCTGGTCGACGAGCGTCTCGAACCCCGAAGCAGCCCGCCGGCTCTCCTCGTCGAACGCCTCCCACGTCACTTCGCGCTCGCCGTCGACGAACGCGGTCCGCTCGGGGTTGTTCTCCGCGTTGACAGTCGACAACTCGCCCAGTGCCGGCATCGAGACCTGGTTCCTGAACATCTCAGTTCTGGACGTACTGGGGGAACAGCCGGGTCTCCGGCGGGTCGAGGTCCAGCAGTTCGCAGGCGTTTCCGCCGAGGAGCTGGTTGAACTCGTCCTGGGGGAGTTCGGTCTCCCAGACGTACTTCTCGAGCTGTCTGAGCGACGTCCCCCAGTAGTCGGGCTGGTGGGCCGGGAGCCCGCGGCTGTCGATCTGGTCCCAGTACATCGGCGGGTCCTCCTTCGGCTGGCCGTGGGCGACGATCGAGGCACCCCAGTCGGTGCCCCACAGCAGCTGCTCGATCGAGATGTTCGGGTCGTTCATCGGCTTTCGCAGGAGGTCCTTCCAGTAGAGGCTGATCTCGAGGTAGACGTTGTCGTGGGTCGCGGCGACCTTGCACGCCTCGTCGACGGTGTCCTCGTGCCAGGTCCCCTGCATGCCGCCGTGGTTGAGGATGATGTCGACCTCCGGGAACTCCCCGGCGAGTTCAGACGCGAGGCTGGGGTCCTCCCAGTCGGGATAGACGTCGAGGGGACTGTCGCCGCTGGAGTACCCCGACACGCGCCCCGAGTGCCAGCTGATGGGGACGTCGAGGTCGGCTCGCTCCCGGCGATGTCGGCCCGGCGGCGACGGGTGGCCGGCTGGGGGCTCGGGCTGTCCGCCCTGTTCATCGTCCTGCGGTACCTCCCGGCGTTCCTGGGCGCCCCGACGGGCGAACCGATCTCCGAGGAGTTCGCCCAGGACCCGACGATGTACTGGGTGATCGTCTTCCTCGACCTCGGCGTCGTCGTGCCCGTCACGGCGGCCGCCGGCGTCGGCCTCCGTCGGGGTGCCGGGTGGGCGAGGAAAGCGGTGTACGGGATCGCGGCCTGGTACGCGTTCGTGCCGCTCTCGGTCTGGGCAATGGGCGCGGTGATGCTGCTGGAGGGCGATCCGAACGCCTCCGTCGCCAGCCTCGCCGTGTTCTCGCTCGCCGCCGTGCTGTTCACCGGGTTCGCGGCCTGGATCTACCGGCCCCTGTTCGCCGGGGGACCCGACTCGCGTCGGCCGGCCGACCCCGCCGAGGCGTAGCCCGCGTCGTCGTGAACCGGCCGCTCAGCCCTCGCACGGCAACTGCGCGTCGAGCGAGACGTCGCCGACGAGCACCACCCCGCACATGTTACTCTGTCCGTGGATGGAGCAGTAGTACTCGTAGATCCCCTCCTCCTCGAAGGTGTGGCCGGTCGTCCCCCCCTCGCCCAGGGTGTCGCTCTCGAACTCCCAGGCCGTGGCGGCGTCGTGGAAGGTAGCGCTCACGACGTCGTGGCCGAAGGCGTCCTGATTGACCCACTCGACGGTCGTTCCGGGGTCGACCGACGCCCGGAGCGGGGCGAACGACGTGTTCGCCATCTCGACCGTCGTCGCTGCCTCGGTCGTCGTGGAGTCTCCCGCCGATCCGCCCCCGCCGCCGCCACAGCCGGCGAGACCGACGGCGAGCGCGGTTCCGGTCAGTGTGAGCAGCTCCCGGCGCGCGAGCGGATTTCGAGTCATGGGGGGTCCCCGTGGCCTTTCACGTCGCGTCGTGTTCGAATAGCTCTTTTCCGAACTCCGACCCGATTTCCACCCCAGATCACGCCCTCCCGGGCGACGGTGAGGGACGACCACCTCGCCGACCGCTGGCCCGCCCCACGACACGACCCGATCACCGGAGTTCACCCGGAGCCTCGCATCCGCCGGGGGACGATCCTCCCCCCACATATAAATAACCGCACTGATCCGGCACCAATCATTCACTAGCCGAACGAGAACGTTCGGGTATGGCAACGAAGACGCGCGGTTCGCCTCGGCAGGGATCGAGACCGGACGGTGAGCGCCTTCACACTGTCCGGCTGGACGACGAGCGACGGCTCGCCTACGCCGAGTACGGCCGCTCGGACGGCGCTCCCGTCGTCTTCCTCCACGGGACGCCGGGCTCCCGTCGACTGGGCGCCCTCCTGGAGACGGCGGCGCGGGAACGGGGCGTCCGCGTCCTCGCGCTCGACAGACCCGGCTACGGCCGGTCGTCGCCGTGGCCGAACCGCTCGATCGGCGACGCCGGCCGGTTCGTCGGCGCGGTCCTCGACGACGCCGACGCGGCGACCGCGGGGCTAGTCGCCTTCTCCGGCGGGGCCCCGTACGCGCTCGCGACTGCGGCGACGGACGGGGACCGGGTCGACCGGGTCGACGTCGTCTCGGGGGCGACGCCCCCCGCCGTCAGCGAGGAGACGCCCGCGACCCAGCGCCTCCTCGCCCGTCTGGCGACGACGACGCCCGCCGTCCTCCGGGGGCTCTTCCGCGGACAGGCGTGGCTGGCCGACCGCCTGGACCCGTCCGTCGTCGTCGACCAGTACGCCGACGACGCCGAGTCGGTGCCCGACGACGTGGCGGACCTCGTTCGGGCGGACTTCGTCGAGGCCTTCGCCCGCCACCGATCCGGCGCCGTCGCCGAGTTCCGCGAGACGGCGACCGACTGGGGCGTCGACTTCGACCGGATCGACGCGCCGGTGCATCTCTGGCACGGCGAGGACGACGCGAACGTCCCCATAGCGGACGCGCGACGCCTCGCGGCGGCGATGCCGACCGCCCGGATGCACGCGCTCGACGACGCCGACCACCTGGGAGCGCTCCTGCGGAGCGTCCCGGACGTCCTGGAGGGGCACCGATGACGGTGGCGCCCGCGCTCCGACGCACGCTCGGGACCGTCCGCATCGACGCGTCGCCGGGCGACCGCCTCGGCACCGTCCTCGGTATCACGCTCCTGCCGGTCCCGCTCGTGTCGCTTTTGTTCGCCGTCCACGCGTCGCTCACCGGAACCCCGCCGGGGGCGTACTCGCTGACGACGGGCTACCTGCTCTACGGCCTGGTGAACCTCGTCGTCGTCGTCGCGCTCTACGGCCTGTCGACGCCCGAGGCCCGGGCGGGCGTCTTCCGGTTCGAGCGGCCGTCGCTCCGGGAGGCCGGCGCCGCCCTCGTCGCGTTCGTCCTCGGCCTCGGCGTCTATCAGGTCACGGCCGCGGTGAGCGCCGCGCTCGGCTACCGACTCCAGGGGCTCTCGTACTCGCTCGACGACCCGACGACCGTCCTCGTGATCGTGGTTGGGGCGGTCGTGCTGGCGCCGATCACCGAGGAGATCCTCTACCGGGGGCTCGTCCTGGAGGCGCTCACCGACCGCGGGTTCGGGCCCGCGAGCGCGACGGCCCTCATGACGGCGCTGTTCGCGCTCATCCACCTGCCGAACTTCGGGGTCGCCGGAACCATCTTCATCTCCGCCTGGGGTGTGCTCCCCGCGGCGCTCCGACTCCGGTACGACAACCTCTCCGGGGCGGTCGTGATGCACGCGCTGAACAACCTGTTCGCCTACGTGGTCGTCGTCGCGGCCGGGTGGGCCTGAGGTGGCGACGGCGGGGACGGGGTCGGGTTTCGATCGCGGACGCCGGGGGTGCCCGGGAGACCACCCTGATTGATATGTGGACGGGCCGACGCTCGTTCACCGGCACCATGAAACGCGTCCAGTTCTCCGCCCGCTACCCCGAGCGCCTGCGCCACCCCCTCCACCGGCGGATCGTGGCGGGGACGTCGATCACGCGCGCCGAGTTGGTGATGTGGAGTCCCACGCCGGACGCGACGTCGCTGGTCTGGTGTGACGGCGACCGCGCCGAGACGGAGACGGCCATCGGCGGGATCGAGTCGCTGGTCGTCAGCAATTTCGTCGAGGACGCCGAGGGAACCTACGCGTTCCTCCTGCAGGACGACTACGAGTTCGCGGCGGCGATCCTGGACGTCGTCGCGGGGTCGAGGGTGATCTTCCTCCCGCCGGTCGTCTTCGCGGACACGGGCGAGGTGTTGTTCGAGGCGGTCGGCGAACCGACGGCGCTCGGCGACCTCCACGACGCGCTCGCGGACCTCGGCGACCTCGCCATCGAACGGGTCCACGAGTTCGAGCGGACCGCCTCCCCGTCGCGGCTCACCGACCGCCAGCGCGCGGCGCTGGAGGCGGCCGTGTCGACGGGCTACTACGAGGTCCCCCGCGAGGGCACCGTCGCGGACGTCGCCGCCTGCCTCGACTGTTCGACGAGCACGGCGGGGGAACTGGTGCGGAAGGCGGAGGCCGCGGTGGTCCAGCACTTCGTCGACACGCGGTGATAGGTCCCGGGCCGGTACTTCGTCGACACGCGGTGATCCCCGGCGCCGTTGTGTGGGCGGGCGACGCGACCGACGACCCCGGCAGGGCGACCCGCCAGCGGGTCGGTGGCACACGGGACTCTCGACTCCGTGTACGGCTGTACCCCGCTCCGGAAGGGGGACGTCCGCTCGCGACGCGTCAGGACTCGGCGACGACCTCGCGTGTCTTGTTGGCGTCGATGCCGAACAACAGTCCGGCGAGGAACAGCAGTTCGTTGCCGTGGTAGTACTGCTGGAGGACGTAGTCGATCAGTCCGATCTCGGGCGCCGCGACGCCGAAGAGCACGAGCAGCAGCGCGACGATGGCCGCGAGCCCCGCGACCGCTCGCACGACGACGCCCGAGAGCAGTCCGACGAGGAACACGACGACCGCCGTCACCAGGCTCATCGTGTCTCCCTTCTGCCATCGGCGTAATAAGCGTACACCGTCGGAGCTACCGCCCGAACGCCGAAAGTGCGGACCTCGCGCGCGTCTGCTCTCGACCCCCCGTATCGAACGCGGCCCCTGTGTCTGCTCTCCGCTTCGGCCGCCTCGGGGCGGTCGGCGGGGCCGTTCAGGCCGCGTCGGCCCGCTGGAGTTCGACGGTGAACACCGAGCCCTTCGGGTCGTTGTCGGTGACGTCGACGGACCCGCCGTACGCGTCGACCAGGGTCTTCACGAGGAAGAGCCCGAGTCCCGTTCCCTCGCTGTCCAGCCCTTTCTCGTCCTGCTCGAAGATGGCTCGTCGTCGATCCGCGGGAATCCCGGGCCCGTCGTCCGCGATCGAGAGCGCGACAGTCTCCGCGCGAACGTCGGTCTCGACGGTGATCCGGGCGACCGCTTCGTCGGCGTGCTGGACCGCGTTGCTGAGGAGGTTCCCGAAGACCGAGGAGAGCATCGCGTTCGCGCGCACCTCGACGCTCGGGAGGTCGTCGACCTCGATTTCGACGTCGGAGAACGAGTCCCTGACCCGCTCGACTTCGCCCTCGACCACGCGCCCGAGATCGACCGCGTCGAGTTCGAGGTCGTCGTGGTCGTCGTCGAGGAGGACCAGCAGATCGCGCACCTCCTCGGTGAGTTCGGTCGTGTGTCGGCTGGCACGGCGGATCCGGTCGAGCCGGTCCCCGTGTTCGGGGGGCAACTCGTCCCGGAGGACCTCGATCCACCCCTCGATGACGCTCATGTCGTTGCGGATGTCGTGGCGGATGATCCGATTCAGGAGGGACAGCTGGTCGTTTCGTTCCCTGAGGTCCAGTTCGACGTGCCGCCGTCGGGTGATGTCGATGACGACGCCCGTGACCTTCTCCGGCGCGCCGTCGGGAGCGCGCTCGGTGACGCCCCCGACGTCGTGGAACCAGGCGTACTCGCCGGAACGGCGACGGATGCGGTACTCCACGTCGTACTTCTCCGCCTTCCCTTCGAGGTGGTCCCGCATCGCCTGCATGGCCCGGTCGTGGTCGTCGGGATGGACGAGGTCCGTGAAGTCCTCGTAGTGGTCGAAGTCGTCGGGCGAGTACCCCAGCATGTCGGCCTTGTTCTCGTGGAACGTGACTGATCCGGTCTCGACGTCCATCTCCCACCAGGCCAGGTCGCCAGCGAACATCGCGCCGTCGAGCCGCCGTCGATACTGCTGGAGTTCCCGGACGTACGACTCGCGCTCGTCGTCGGCGTTCGACGCGCGCTCGGCCTCGGTGGACGCGTCCTCCCCCCGCTGATTCGATTCTGTCACGTGACGTAGAGTGATCCGCTGGTCATGAGCGTTCGTTCTTCCTCGTCCGAGCGAGGCCACGCCAGGGAGATAAATAGCGGCCCTTGTCGTCGCTGCGTTGACGGGTCGACGGTGAGACGCGGGCGAGTTGTCGACCGGAGCGTTGTCGCGGAGCGCCCGTCGGCGCGGACTCCCTCAGCCGCGTTCGAACCACCCGTAGCCGTACGGGTCGAGGGCGACCTCGACGGTTCCGTCGGCCCCCGCGTTCAGGTTCGGGTCGCCGAGAAGCGACCGGTCGGGGCCCGCCCGTCCGTCGTCCGGGTCGACGGCGACGGACTGCGCCTCGTCGGTCAGGTTGTGCGCGAACCAGACGGTGCGCGCGTCGCCCGCGTACCGGTGGGTGAACGCGCTCGGGCTGTCCGACTCGACGATCTCGCAGGGGCCGGCACCGATCTCGTGGATCTCCCGCCGCGTCGAGATGAGGCGGCTCATCCAGTTCAGCAGCGACGAGGGGTCGGCCCGCTGGGCGGCGACGTTCACCCGTTCGTACCCGAACTCCCCCCCGCTGATCACCGGGGCGCTCAGGTCCTCGGGCGGTGCGTCCGAGAAGCCGGCGTTCGCCTCGTCGGACCACTGCATCGGCGTCCGAACCGATCGGCGCCCCGGGAGCGAGCGGTCCTCGCCCATGTTGATCTCGTCGCCGTAGAGCACCAGCGGCGTCCCCGGTAGCGAGAACAGCAGGCTGAAGGCGAGTTCGAGCCGCCGCGGGTCGCCGTCGAGCATCGGCGCAAGTCGACGCCGGATCCCCCGGCCGTAGATCCGCATGTCCGCCTCGGGGGCGAACCGCTCGAACACCGCGGTTCGCAGGTCCTCGGAGAGCGACCCCAGGTTGAGTTCGTCGTAGTTCCGCAGGAAGTTCGCCCACCCCCCCCTGGACGGCTGCGGCAGCCGCTCCAGCCCTTCGATCAGGGGTGCTTCGCGTTCGGTGGCGAGCGCCGCGACGAGGTGGGCGTTGAGCTGGAAGTTCATCAGGAGATCCATCTCGTCACCGCCCTCCCCGAAGTACGAACCCAACCGCTCGGGCTCGTCGTCGGCCTCCGCGAGGAGGATCGCGTCGCCGCGCCGCTCGACGACGTGGCGCTTGAAACTCCGGAACAGTTCGTGCGGGTCGTCGACCGCGTCGACGTCGGGGTGTTTCGGCTGCGTCATGAGCCCCGCGGCGTCGACGCGGAACCCCGCCACGCCGAGTTCGAGCCAGAACTTCAGGATCTTGTATATCTCGGACCTGACGGCCGAGTTGGCGAGGTTCAGATCCGGCTGGAACGGGTAGAACCGGTGGTAGTAGTACGCCTCCGCCTCGTGGTCGTACGTCCAGACGCGGCCGTCTTCGACCTCGCCGGGGAACACCGACCCCCGCTTTGGGTCCAGCGGCGGCGGTTCCTCGACCCAGACGTAGAAGTCGCGGTACTTCGAGTCCGGATCGGAACGTGCCGCCTGGAACCACGGATGCTGATCCGACGTGTGGTTCACCACGAGATCGATCAGGACCCGGATCCCCCGGCTCTCGGCCGCGTCGACGAACTCGACGAAGTCGCCGAGCGTTCCCAGGCGGGAGTCGACGCCGTAGTAGTCCGTCACGTCGTAGCCGTTGTCGCGGTTCGGCGTCGGGTAGAAGGGCAGCAGCCACACCGCGGAGACCCCGAGTCGAGTGAGGTATTCGACCTTCTCGATGAGCCCCTGGAAGTCGCCCACGCCGTCGCCGTCCGCGTCGTTGAACGTCTCGACGTCGATCGCGTAGATGACCGCGTCCTGGTACCATGCCGGAGGTTGCATGTTGCTTGGTGGTCACTAACACACTCCAGCATTGAGAGTCCGTCGGCGGTGAGGACTGCGGATCGTCGTGTCACCCCCGGGCGGCCGGTTGGTGCTCCCGGAGAGGTCCTCGAGACGCGGGTGTGAGCGCGACCGATCGTGGGCACTCCTCCTTTTCTTTCGTTTCGCCTTCACTACGTCGGCCTGTCACCTCCGTTTCGACGCACGATGAATACAGATTTAGTTGTACCTTTGCCCCCTGCACGCTACGGAATCGTTCTTCCGTCCTTCTGGTCACTGCCAGACGGTGGTTCCACCGAAATCGTCGTAATTGCGGCCCCTAGTGCGGTTATCCCTCGATACTCGGGCCAGGCGCGGTTGAGGTCCTTCCGGATCCGATGACGGAGCACCGTAACCGGAGAGCGACCGATTCAACGGATAGAGCGTCACTTCGCGTCTGGGTATTCCTTTGGTCGGTTGGCACGTCTCTACCACGTCGTTCGCCGGCGGTAATCCAATTTATTATGATTGTCCTTGTATCCGTACGCTAGGGGCGCTCGTGTCGCCGGGTCTACGTTTCGAACTGGGGATTTCTCGCCGGCCGTGGGTGGCTTGCAACCGCTCCGGTTTAGCAGTGAACCGCGCTCTCCTGCCCGGGGCGGGGGGGTTACGGCAGCAGCCACGGGTCACTGACCGTCGACTCCACGCGTCGCGGGCCGTCACAGGTTGGGAGGTTGCTCACCGGTGATCTTCTCGACAGCCTTCCGGAACAGTTCCAGGTTCTCCTTCGAATCGACCGACGTCGAGGCTTTCGGGGCTGGCATGTTCGTCTCCTTGGCCAGTTCGATCTTCCCGCTGAGTCCTTCTTTCTCTTCGACGAAGGAGTAGTACTCCATGAGCTTCTCCCCGATGAAGAGATCGTCAAGCGCGAAGATGTATGGGTCGGCCTCCTCGCCCCATTCGTCGATCGGTTTTACTTCCCACTTGCAGACATCGTGTCCCATAGCGCAACACTGTGTCTCCAGGGCGAGAACGGGGATGCCGGCGAACCCGCTACACCAGGCGGAGGCGTATCCGATCAAGCTCCAGCAGACGGGGTGATCGCTCTCGCCGTTGTAGATCAGATGTTGTTCCGCCTCGTAGGAATTGTGCCAGAGGCCGCCGAAGTAGAACTCCCCTGCCTCCCGGTCGTACTCCATGTCTGTCGGTTCGACCGCGACGATTCCCTTGTCCGTGTGAATTTTCGGTCCGACCCGGAGCAGTTCATCCGAGCTCTCGAACTCGTAGTTCTTGTTGATGTGAAGGTAGTCCGAGTAGCCCGACTGGAATCCGAATCGGAAGAGGTGCTTCCGCGCCTCCTCCTGACCGAGCGCCTCGACCAGGTGTTGCCGAAGCAGTCCGACCGAATCCGAGTTCAGGGTGAGCATCCGCCCGTTTCGGAAAGCGTTGACTCCCGGTTCAGCCCCGTATTCGAGATCGTCTTTCAAATTGAAGTCGTTTGCTTTCATTCACTCTCTATCAGGGGACCGGACGCCAAAAAACGTACGTATCTTGGCGAAATCTGTTGTCCAACTGAGGGACGAGGGGACCGTTCTGCTCGCGGCCGACTCGGCGTCGATGCGGAGAACCTGTCGAAAAAACTCCATAGGATATTAGTTGGCCGAGCTCCTGGAGTCTTCGTATGAGTACCCACGAGTTGCCGGTCTCGGAATCATGTGCGCACTGCCCCCACCTGGACTCGTTTCACGGCTCCTGTACGCACGCCCTCAGACAGACAGTCATCCGAGAGCTGGCCACGAGTGAGTCGGGGACGTGCCCGGTGTTCCCCCGCGTTCGTTCCGACGCGATGCGGAAACTGGTGGACGACTCGCTTTCTTCCTCCCGGTGACTCGGTGGGGGTGAGACTCCCCCCAGCATCGCGGATGTGTCACGGGGACGCGACCGCCCTCGATAACGGGTGGGCAAGGAGTATCGGTGGCCGGGTGTAGCCGGTACCCGTCGGTGGGGGTTGCCGAGTCTGACAGGAATCCACGCCGATCGGTCGACTGACTCGGGACGATGTCCGAGGCGGATCGGGAACAGGGCCCGTTCTGCAGTCGGCTCTACGGCTTCGCACGGGCGACTCGGACGAATCAGACGCGACTACGCTGGTGAGTAACGCGTCGAGCCTGCGCCGCAGCCCGCGGGCCTGCCACCGTCGCCCGTTCGGAATGGGTTTCGTCGGGTCGCCCCATCACTCGGTCGCCGACGTGAGGTTCGACACGCGAATCGAATGCGGCGTCCCCTCGAGATCCTTGAACACCGCTCTGTGGGGGTCCTCCGGATCCGTGCCGTCGTAGTTCGGACACCGCACCGTCGGCTCGCCGTAGAGCGGCGGTCGGCCATCGAGGATGTCGTCTTCTTCGAAGCGGTGCCCGCAGGCTGGACACTCTCCCAGTGAATCGGGTTCGAGGCTTTCTGGAGCCATCGGTAGACAGTGCCACCCACGGGAAGTTAAGTATACCGCAGCGTCCGGTAGAGCCGACACACGGCGTCGCGACTATCGCTCCGGAGCGAAGGACGAGCGGGGCGGGATCAGTCGTCGGCGCTGGCGGGACTACCCGGGCTCCAGTCGAGCCAGTCGTCTCCCCATTCGGGGGCCTTGAAGTCCATCCCCCGTTCGTGTGCGTAGTCCTCGCCCATCCCCATGTAATCGAGCGCGCCGCCGAGATCCTGCGGCTGGATCTCACCGCCGAGGAACCGACGGAGCAGCGAGTACTGCTCGGTGTAGCGCTCGGGTTCGTTCTCGAAGATCCACTGACAGGGGTCCGAACAGAAGTAGTACGTCTCCCCGTCGTGCTCGTGGGCCCGGATCCGGTTGAAGTCGTGCTCGTGATCGGCGTCAACCGCCGGGAAGTGACACAGGTCACAGAGGATGATCAGGTCGTCTGCGACCGTCTTCTCCGGGCTCCCCTCGCGCCAGTTCTCGCCGAACCGGTCCCAGTACTGCCCCCAGCGGTCCTCCCAGCCGGGGTACTTCTCCTCGAGCCACTCGCGGTCCTCGGCAGTCACGCCGGGCGGCGTGATCCAGAGCGTGGGGCGCCAGTGGTAGTGTCCACCCGCCATGTAGTGGCAGGTGTCGCCGCGGCGGACGTCCTCGAGGAACTCGTCCCAGTACCAGGGGCGCTCCAGTTCGGTGCTCTCGATGTTGTCGAGGAACTGGTCGATGATCCACTCCTCCATGAACTCGCCGAAGGACATCTCCCGGTCCTCGACCGGGGTGTAGTAGTCCATGCTCGGCCCGGTCAGGGTCGCGAACAGCTTGTAGCAGCGCCAGAACGACTTGTCGATGAGGTACTGCGCCCGATCGAGATCGTCGTACTCCTCGAGTACCTCGATGATGGCGTTCCCCTGCTGGGCGTGTCGTGCCTCGTCGGTCTGGATCGACGAGATGGCCTCCGAGAACTCGATGTCGCCCACGTCGGCGGCGTCGGCCGCCAGCGCGAGGAACTGCATGTTGGTGAACCCCGTCTCGAAGGCGAAGGTCACCTGGAGCGCCGAATCGATGACGTTGGAGGCCATCAGGTCGTCGAACACCGCCCGACTGGCGATGGACGCCCAGTCCTCGGTGTGGAGCAACTTCTTGCTCCAGTCGTACTGGGCGTCCTTCTTGACGAAGTCGTGGGGGATGCGCAACTGCACTTCGGTGTGGCGGATCTCGTCCATCGACCCGAACTGGGCCATGTGGCGCCACGCGCTGTCGGGCGCGAAACGGGCGTACATCGACTCGGCGGAGACGGCCGCCCGCTCGGCCAGGGCGACGCCCGCGAAGTGGAACTTCAGCACACTCTCCCACCCCATCCCGAGCGAATGGGGGAGGTCTGACTGCTCCATCGCCGAACTCACCGAGTAGACGCTTCGGTCTTTCTCGTGCTGGGTCTCGAAGTACTCCCTGGCCGTCTGCTTGTAGGTTTCCTCCCACATGTCCCAGCCGTCGTCGGGGACGTTGTACTCGTCGATCCCCATCATCTCGGACGGATAGAGTTCCTCCTCGTCGACGTACTCCGGCGTCCAGTTCGTCTTCGTCGCCGTTTGGTACCAGTCCTCACGGCTAACACTCGGTAGCATGTACACTGACACGTGATAGCGCAGAGGTAATAAAACTTCGCAAGCGAAACGTCGAATATCGGGTGTTTGAGCCGGGTGATACGGCTATTCGGCCGTTCACAGCCCCCCGACGGGATCGACTCGGGGGACGGTCGGCGAGCGAGTGGTCGCGACTACGGTGATCCCTCGATCACTGGGGGACGGTCAACGAGGTGTCGTCGAGGAGCGCCTCGTACTTGGCGTCGATGTTCTCGAGGACCGCGTCGAAGTCCATGGTTTCCGGCGGGAGCGACTCGAAAGCGGGTCGGAATCCTTCGACCGCCCGGTGACTGATTGGGTACCACTCGTCGATGATCTCCTGGACAGTCTCCTCGTTCGACTCGTCGATCTCCATCACGTGTTCGGCCACGGAGACGGATATCTCCTGGCTCCGGTCGGCGTCGAGGTAGAAGTTCTCCAGCACCTGCGCGTACAGGTCCGAGTCGTTCCGCTCGAACAACTCGGAGTACTGGGCCAGCACGAGCTCGTCGATCAGCGGCTTAAGCACCAGGTTCGTCCCGACGAAGGACTTCCCCCAGTCGTACTCGACCAGGAGGCGCTCCAGCGCTTCGCGGAACGGCTGCCAGAGATCGTGGTCTTCCCAGATACTCCGTTCGAGGTCGGTGAAGCCCTTGTCGGGGAACTTCTTCTCGAGCTGTGCCGCGCGCCGTGAGAGCCGCTCCTGGCGCCGGATCTCGTCCGTCGCCTGGAAGGCCATCGAGGTGCTGATCGTACTCGACGGCGCGACCATGGCGAGATACGACGCCAGCATCTGCATCCCGTGGAACGGGAAGCGGAGGGGGAGGAAGGCGTTGAGCTGGAAGTCGAGCCACGGGTCGTCCTCGCGTTCGATTCCTCGCTCGAGGACCTCGGCTTGCTCGTAGAGGGTCTCGATGGAGACCTCGCGCTCGTCCATGAGGTCGTTGTACTTGTCGTACGTGAGCTGGCGTGGATCGCGCCAGCTATCGAAGTCGTCGGGGTACTCGCCCTCGATCACGCTTCCCTCGCGGTGTTCCCGATACCACCGCGGCAGCGGCTCGTCGGGCGAGATTTCGAGCCGCGGCACCGAGCCGTCGTGTCGCGGCCCGATGTTGTAGTTCGTCCGGTGCTGGGCGATGTCGTAGGTCGTGGGGACCTTCCGTTCGGCCCAGGTGCTGTACGTCCGATACGTCTTCTCCTTCATCGGGTAGGACTTCTCACTCATTGGCGGCCTCGTTCTGGTGGGTTTCCTTGATGTCGCTCACGAACTCGACGCGGTCCGATCTGGGGTTGATGTATCCCTTGAACGACGAGAGTCGTTCCTCGATACCGCCGGGAATCTCGATCACGCCCTCGCCCAGCAGTTCGTCGAGGGTGTCTTTCGTCACGACACAGCGGTCTTCGGCCTCGACGCGGATGTAGGCCCGCCGGTCGGTGACCTCCACCTGTCCCACCGTGTCGTGTTTGAACGCTTCGACGATCGTATCGGTCTCCGACGTGTTGCGGAGGACTGGTCCGACTGTAGTCATGTGATTAGGTTTCCTCCGGGATGACGACGAAGACCTTGCCGTCTTCGACTCCCGTCTCGTACTCGTTGAGCCCCTCGCCCGTCGGGTTGACCCCCTTGCCTGTCTCGAGGTCGAACTCCCAGCTGTGTGCCGAGCAGGTGAGCGTCGTCTCGTCGTCGTGGGGGCCACAGACGCACTGCCGCTTGCCCGTCTCCTCCAGGTCACGGTCTTGGTGTGGACAGGTCGCGCTGTAGGCGTGGAGGTCTTCCTCCAGGTCCCGCCAGACCATCACCCGGCTGTCTTCGACGTCGAAGAACGCGAGTTCGTCGGCCCAGAGGTCGAAGTCGTCGCAGACGTAGTGTTTCGTTCCGTCGGTGTCGGTGTCTGACATTGCTCACTCGGGCCTGGCGTGCTCGGGGTGTGCCTCCAGCATGCTTCGCTGCTTCCACGCCGGGTGAGATTCACCGTATCCTTCCGGTATCTCCGTGCCCTCGTACTGGACCTCGACGTAGTCGAGCGGATCGAGTACCTCCGGCAGGGCGGCGTCGCCCGGCAGGATCTCCCCCTCGAACACCATCTCCAGGGGGCGGTCGTGATCGATGCGAACTCTGCTGTCTACGACGTGAGCGATCTTGTCGGCGGCCTCGGCGACCGTGTCTTCCGAATCGACAGGGACGAGGCTGTGGTAGTCGTCGGTCCGGAATCGAACCAGTAGTGGGAACTCTGCCATGTGTACGCACCTCACAGGTCGGAGTAACCACATAAATAATTATCGACAGCCGGGGGCGAGACGCCTCGACGGTCGTCGCACCTCAGTCGTCGTCAGATTGGATGGGCTGGTCGACCTGCTCGCGTTCGCGCATGTGCCAGCACCCGTATTCGGACCAGTCGGACTCCTCGGTGGGGATGTAGTCGTACTGGCGGCGGGCGTGTTCGCCGGCCTTGCCGCCCCACCAGACGAAGCCGTCCGAGCCGTCCTCGGGCGTCCAGGTGACAGTCTCCCACTGGGGGTCGAAGATGAGGTAGCCGCCGGCGAACACCTCGATCTTGTTACCCGCAGGTTCGAGGTAGTACATAAAGTTCGCCTGGCTGATGCCGTGGCCGGCGGGCCCGCCGACGAGTTCGATGTTGCGCTCGCGCAGGAGGTCAGCGGTCCGATTGAGTTCGCCGCTCTGGCCGCCGTCGACGTAGAACGCGACGTGGTCGAGTTCGTCGACGACGTTCGCGTCCGGCGGCGGCTGGACGAAGGCGATCTCGTGGACCAGCGGGGTCACGCTCATCCAGGCGCCGGCCTGATGGCCCTGCGGGTGAATGCCCTCCTCTCGTAACTTGAACTCGAGGACGTCCTCGAACCACGTCGAACACTCCTTGACGTTGTTGACGTTGACGTTGACGTGGTCGATGCGTCGCAGGCCCGCGCCGCGCTCCGGCTTCCTGGACGGCTGGTTCTTGAGTCGGGAGCGTTCCTCGTCGGGGACGACGTCGAAGGACCGCTCGACGTCGTAGACGAGTTCCATGGTGTTGGGGCCGGGATACTCGAAGCGCAGAGCCCGTCCCTGGCCGGGTTCGCCGGTGTTTTCGACGAACTCGGTGTCGTACCCCGAGGACTCGATACGGTCCTGGAACTCCTCGAGGTCGTCCTCCTCCTCGACCAGCCAGGCGATGTGGCCGCCGCCCCAGTCGTCACCCTCCCGCAGGATGAGGCTGTACGACTGCCAGTCGCCGAAACAGCGCATGTAGATGGCGTCGTCCGTCTCGTGGGTCTCGTACATCCCCATCGTGTCTCGGAAGTGCTCTCGAGATGCTTCGAGGTCCGGACTGTACAACTCTGCGTGGGCTAGGGTAGCGATCCCCATAGCTCAGACTCACAATATGCCCTGAAATATCTTTCCCTACCTTGCACGAAACGTAATTGTTGGCCGGCCCCAGGGGCGCCGCGGGTTGCTGCGCGGTAGCCGCGTCCGGCACAGGTGAGTGCTCGGATAATCGTCACGAACGTCCATGTTTGACTCGGCTGTATCATCTGCCCCGCGTTCTACCTGATCAAACGTGTTGGTTTCGGGGACCGTTTCCGCCGGATCGGATCAGGCCCGGTCGAGCACCGCATCACCGCTACAGGGCCTGACTGCGGGACAGCTCCGCGTTCACCTCGATGACGTTGGTCGTTCTGAGGAGTACTTCGCGGAGTTCGGACTCGATCTGTTCGTCCGTCATTCGCCTGGCGGGCCCGGAAATGCTGATCGCACCGAACACTTCTCCGCTCTCGGTCCGGAGCGGCGCGGCGATGCATCGAATCCCACGAACTCGCTCCTGATCGTCGACGGCGTAGCCGCGTCGGCGTATCTCTGCGAGTTCTTCCTTCAGCTCTTCGCAGTCCGTGATCGTCCCGTCGGTCACCGCCGGGAGCCCGACCTGATCCACGACTCGGTCGATCCGCGAATCCGGAAAGTAGGCGAGCATCGCTTTCCCGATCGCAACGCAGTGGAGATATTCGTACTGCCCGATCGGGACCGAACTCCGGATCGCGTCCTCCCCCTCGGCCCGGTAGACGTATATCGCGCGGTTGTTCTCCGGCATCGCGAACTGGGTTCGCTCCCCCGTAACGGCCGCGAGTTGATCGAGCTGGTCCACGACGAGGTCGTAAATTCCGATCCGCTCTTTGACCCGCTGGGCGAGCCCAAGAAACCGCAGACTGAGACGGTACGTCCCGTTCGACCGAGTGACGTACCCCGCCTGAGACAACGTTGTAAGATGGGTGTGGACGGTCCCTTTCGCCACCCCTAGCATATCGGAGAGTTCTGTGACGCCTAGCGATCCCTCGCGTTCGAGAGCATCAATTATCTCGATGGCCCTCTCGACAGAGCGTATCGTTCGAGGGCGATCTCCTCCCATGCTATCAATCAACAAGGAGGGGTAACTTAGTCATTCGGGTCCGCATCGACCGCTCGGCCCGACCCCGTTCCCCCCGGTCGACTCTCCAGGATGCGGTATGGGGAAATGGGTCTCAGAGCGCCGAAGACGGCCGAACGACACCGTTCGACCTGGCGTTATCCGCCTCGCATCTCGCGGGTCGGGTGCCTGTGGTGAACGTCCGTGGGCCGTTCGTCTCCATCAAACGCTCGCGTCGCTATCTATTGGACACAGTGTGACACGGCGTCCCACTGGCAGTCACCGACGCCGCCGGGTGGGCGCCACCTGACAGGCACACACCGAGCGGCGATCGTGGCAAGCGGTTGTCCCATCCGGCGTTCTAGGCTCTCGAACGGGGACTGGTACCGTAGCTCACGGGAGGCGCTGTCGATTACACCCCTATACGCGTAAAGGACGAACGCGGGACACCGACACGATCGACCGACGAGAATTACAGTTCTATTGCTGTAAAGGCCCTCCACATTGTCGAGAAACCGGACAGGCGCAGCGACTGACTGTCGTCCAGTGCGTGCGCGGAGGCGTCCACTCGGAGGAATCGTGACGACAACCGGCAGGTTGAGCCTCCCCTGAATCTGGATAATTATGTAATTTCAGTCGTCTCCGGGAGGGGAAGGGCCTCCCTTGGGCGAGTCCCACCAGGTCGAGGAAGCCGACCGGGCGCTTCGACCGTTTGTCAGGCCGGTGGTCCAATTCGTTCGAAACCGCAAACTGGGCGTCTCGAAACTTCCGATTCGCCGATCAGGTGGCAGAACGCGCTCCGGACGGGCAGCGTTCGTCGGAAACTCGACCGACAGATACGGATGTGCGGGAAAATGTAGATCGTAGCCGTTGAAGCTCCTATGGAGAGGCGAATGACGGTTTCGCTGTTGTCGGTGAGGGTGGATGTGCCACTGTCCAACGCCCGCATGACACACGCGCGATTGTCGAGTGATCGAATCGACTTCGAACGAAATTGATTGTATAATGTTGTCGTCGTGGAACGTACGTGTCCCGGTGCAACGGACTGGTCTATCCCATCTTCCCCGCCTCGGAGACGGTCGGTCTGGCGACGGTTCCGATCGTGGTCGACACGCCATCGCGTACCCGCTGCTCTCGTGCTCTGGCAATCCCTCCTGCGCGAGAGACACGATACCGGTGGCTCGGAGCGCCCTCGACGACGCGATCTCGCACCCACGTGAACTATACCCGCGTGACTCGTGTATCCCTAATCGTGGATCAGACGATGGCCCAGACGAGTGCGGGGAACGCGACGCTGGAGGATCTCGCCCTGTTCACCGACCTGTACGAACTGACGATGATGGAGGGGTACCTGGAGGCCGGGCACAACCCCACCGCGACGTTCAGCCTGTTCTTCCGCTCGCTCCCGCCGAACCGGGGCTACGTCGTCGTCGCGGGGCTCGAACAGGCGATCCGCTACCTCGAAACGCTGTCGTTCGACGAGGGGGCGCTGGCGTACCTCGCGGAGCTCGGCTTCTCCGAGTCGCTTCTGCAATACCTGGATCGGTTCGCGTTCACCGGGGAGGTCCGGGCCCTCCCGGAGGGGTCGGTCGCGTTCCCGAACGAACCGCTCCTGGAGGTGACGGCGCCAATCTGCGAGGCGCAGCTGTTCGAGACCCTGTTGCTCAACCAGATCGGCTACCAGAGCTTGATCGCGACGAAGGCGGCACGGATGCGCGACGCGGTCGCCACCGTCGGCGACGACCAGTCGCTCGTGGACTTCGGATCGCGTCGCGCCCACGGGACCGACGCGGGGATGAAAGCCGCCCGCGCGGCGTACGTCGGCGGCTTCGACGGCACCTCGAACGTCGCCGCCGGACGGGCCTTCGACGTCCCGGTGTCCGGGACGATGGCGCACTCGTGGGTGCAGAGCTTCCCGACCGAACGGGCGGCGTTCGAGGTGTTCGTCGACGTCTACGGCGACGACTCGATCCTGCTCGTCGACACGTACGACACGATCGAGGGCGCGAAGACGGCGATGGCGGTCGCCGAGGCCCGCGACGTCGACCTCCGGGGCGTCCGGTTGGACTCGGGGGACCTGGTCGACCTCTCGAAGCGCGTCGCCGAGATCGTCGGGGAGACGGGCCTGTTCGTCACCTCGGGCATGGACGAGTACGAGATCGAGGCGTTCCTCGAGGACGGCGGCGTCGCCACCGGTTTCGGGCCCGGGACCGCCCTGGTCACCAGCGAGGACGCGCCGTCGCTCGACGCGGTGTACAAACTCGTCGCGGTCGACCGCGACGGGACGCTCCGTCCGACGATGAAGCTCTCGCCCGGCAAGGTGACCTACCCCGGCCAGAAGAGCGTCCGGCGCGTCGAACGCGAGGGCCGGTTCGAGCGGGACGTCCTCGCCGTGCGCGGCGAGGGCGGCGAGGGGGACGAACAGCTGGTCGAGGTGTTCGAGGACGGCTCGCTCGCGTACTCCGTACCGACCCTCGACGAGAGCCGCGACCGGGCGCGCAGCCAGGTCGAGAAGCTCCCACAGGAGTGCCGGGCGCTCCGCGATCCGGCCGCGTACCCGGTCGAGATCAGCGACGAACTCCGCTCGCTGACCGAGCGAACCCGCGACGACCTGACGGCGCAGCGTCGCGGCGGTGACTGACGAAAGGGGGCGAGACCGAAAGGGGCCGTCTCCTCGACGAACCCGGGCGATACACCGGCGAAAGGGTTAGGTGCCCCGGAAGAGACGCTACGTGCGGCAGATGAAGATCCTTCGCTCCCTCCTGTACGTCCCTGCCCACAGGGACGAGTGGGTCGCGAACGCCGCATCGAACGGCGCGGACGCCGTCATCCTCGACCTCGAGGACTCCGTGCCCGCCGACGAGAAGGAGGCGGCACGCGCGGCGGTGAGCGAACACGCCGACGCGCTCGCGGCGGCGGAGACGACCGTGACCCTCCGCGTGAACGAGGTCGACTCGGACGCGTTCTACGCGGACGTCGAGGTGCTCGGATCGTGGGCGGACGCGGTCGTCGTCCCGAAGGCCGAATCGGCCGCCGAGATACGCTCGCTCGAGTCGATTCTCGCGTACGTCGAGCACCGGACCGACGTCCCGGCACCGATCGAGATCGTGCCGCTGCTCGAGAGTCCGCGGGGCGTCTGCGCGGTCGGCGAGATCGTGTCCGCGAGCGACCGCGTCGCCGCCGTCGGCTCCAGTACGAGTCGGGGCGGCGACATCCAGCAGTCGCTCGGCCTCGGGTGGTCGCCGGAGGGCGACGAGACGCTCCACGTCCGCTCCAAGGTCGTGCTCGAAGCGAGGGCCGCGGGCGTCGAGCAGATCCTCTCCGGGATCTGGGCGACGGTCGACGACGAGGCGGGCCTCCGGGAGAAGGCCGAACGTCAGCGGCGATTCGGGTTCACGGGGATGCAGGTCGTCCACCCGGGTCAGGTCGACGCGGTCAACGACGTCTTCACGCCCTCGGCCGAGGAACTCGACCACTATCGCCGGCTCGTCGAGGCGTTCGAGCGCGAGCAGGGCGGCGAGCAGGGGGCCATCCGGTTCCAGGGCGAGATGGTCGACGCGGCGACGGTGAAACGCGCCCGTCGCGCGCTGGAGCGGGCCGCTGACGCGAGCGACGAGTCGACGTAACCTTCCCTCTCCCCGCGAGTGTCGGGTCGGGGGTCACCACGCCGCCCGGAGGCGGTCCAGCACCTCCTCGCGAGAGGGCGAGACCCCGGGGGGATTCCGCGCGTGCTTGCGGCTCTCGACGATCGCCGTCGCCATCGCGGGCAACGCCGCGCTCTCGACGTCGAGTTCGCGCAGGCGCTCGGGGAGGTGGAGGTCGCGGGCCACGGCGGTCACCCGCTCGACGATGGCGTCCGCGAGGTCCGCGTCCGACCGGCCGTCCGTCGGCACCCCGAGCGCCTCCGCCAGCCGGTGCCGTTCGGCGTCAGCGTTGTCGAAGACGTACCGGAGGACGACGGGAGCCACCACGCCGTGGGCGATCCCCTGGTGGACGCCGCCCACGTCGGAGACACCGTTGCCGAACGCGTGGACCAGGTTCGTCTGGCAGCCGTACTGGACGAGCGCCGTGCCGAGGACCGAGCGGTGGAGCGCCTCGTCGTCCGCGGTCGCCCCTCGCAGTTCCGGGAGGGCGTCGCGGAGGTAACGCAGTCCCTCCACGGCGTGCGCCCGGGAGATCGGGGTGCTGGCCCGCGAGTAGATCGTTTCGACGCCCTTGTCGAAGCCGTTCATCGCGGACGCGGCGAGGACGTCGTCGGGCGTTGTCGCGACCAGCGCGGGGTCGTAGAACACCGCGGTCGGCATCAGTCGCCGGTCGGCGAACGACGCGGACGGGTTCCCCGCGCCCGCGTCCGTCGCGGACGCCGCCGAGCGGCCTCGGGAGATCCCCCCGCCGTCGGAGAGGTCGGCCCCCGGCAGCGTCGTCGGGACGACGACGTTCGGCGCGACCGTCACTTCCGGGTCGGGCGCGGGGAGTCTCCCCGTCTCCCGGATCTCGGCGACGACGTCGGCCGGCGGTCGGTCGAGCGCGTCGACCAGGCACATCGCCTTCGCCACGTTGATCGAACTCCCGCCGCCGACCGCGACCACGCAGTCCGCCTCGCCGTCTCGAATCCGCTCTGCGCCCTCGAACACCGTCTCCAGTCGCTTTTCGGGCGTCGTTCGTGCGAAGGTCGAACGCAGGCGGTCCCCGAGCCCCGACCGAACCGGCGCCATCACGTCCTCGTTCGCTCCGACGTTCCGCCCACAGACGAGCAGCGCCCGCGAATGCCCCCGTTCGGCCAGCGTCGCCCCGAGTCGACCGACGCAGCCGCGACCGAACGCCAGTTCCGTCGGCAGGTACTCGAAGCGGAACGGCTCGTTCCGCGAATCCATACGGGTCGCACGGAGCCCACCCGGATAAGTGGTCCCGTCGCCCCGGCGGCCTGCCGCGTCGTCGCGAGGGGCCATCGCGTCTCCGTCCGGGCGCGGAGACGCGCCCGTCTCAGCGGTCCTCGTCGAGTTTCCCCTCCACTTTCAGCGTCTCCGTAATCCGGTCGCGGAGGTCGGCCTTGCTGATCTTTCCGACCTCCGTCTTCGGGAGCGACTCGACGACCTCCAGCCGTTCGGGGCGCTTGAACACGGCCACCCCGCGCTCGTCCAGAAAGGCGACGATCTCGTCGAGCGCGAGCGAGTCCGCGCTCGCTTCGAGTTCCACGTACGCCATCGGCCGTTCGCCGAGGCGATCGTCCGGCATCCCGATCACCGCGACGTTCTGTATCTTCGGGTGCTCGATCAGCTCGTCTTCGAGGCCGGGCGCGTAGATGTTCTCGCCGCCGCGGATGATGGTGTCCTTGAGCCGGCCGTGCACCCGGTAGTTGCCGTCTGCGCCCTGTTCCACGACGTCCTCCGTGTAGAACCAGCCGTCCTCGTCGAACGCCGCCTCGTTCTCCTCCGGATTTCGGAAGTAGCCGGCGAAGATGCCCGGCCCCCGCGCGGCGAGTTCCCCCGGATTCCCCGTCGCTACCTCCGCCGAACGCGACTCGTCGACGATCCGGTACTCCTCGGCGTCGGGTGCGATCGGCCGGCCGATGGTCTCGGCCTGCGTGTCCACGTCGTCGTCGGGGCGGGTGCAGAACAGCGGCCCTTCCCCCATGCCGTAGTTGTTCGCCACGTCCACGCCCCACCGCTCGTGCAGGTCGCGCACGACGCTCGGGCGGACTTTCTGCCCTCCGGTGACGACCACGGCGACGTCCGAGAGGTCCAGGCCCTCGACGGTCTCGCCCTCGAGGAGGTCGACGAGCTGGGCCGGCACGGCGAAGAAGTAATCGACGTCCATCTCGAGCGCCCGCTCGACGAGCGTCGCCGTCTTGAGGGTCGGTTCGATGGCGATCGACGCTCCCCGGGCCACGGCCGCCCCGACGATCGGATTGAGCGACGCGTTGTGTCCGATCGGCACCCAGGGCATGCCCGTCCACTCGGGGCGTATCCCGAGCGCGTCCTCCCAGCGATCCCACTGGAAGACGTACTCGTTGTGCGTCCGCGGGATCACCTTCGGCATCCCCGTCGTTCCGCCGGAGAGCAGCATGAGGCCGGGATCGTTCGGGTCCACGGTCGCGTCGGCGACGGCGTCGCCGTGCGTTTCGGTCCAGTCCGTTCCGGTGAGCTCCGCGTAGTCGATCCACCCGTCGGGCAGCCCGGTCTGCCGGGCCTCGCTCCGATCGCCGACGGCGATCAGGTGCTCGAGGGTCGCGAATTCGGCCGCGAGCGAGTCGCCCATGCCGACGTGGTCGAAGCCGCCACCGGTCCCCGACCCGAGCGTGACGAACGCCCGAGCGTCGGTGAGATCCACGACGTGGCGCGCCTCCGCGCGCCTGTGGCGCGGGAGCAGGACGACCGGGATGACGCCCGCCCGCGAGCAGCCGAAGAACAGCTCCAGGAACTCGACGCGGTTCGTGAGCTGTATCACCACCCGATCCCGCGGTTCGAGGCCCAGTTCGCCCAGGAGGTACGCGGCGATGCGCTCGGTGCGATCGACAGCCGCTCGGTACGTGGTCCGCCTCCGTGGCCCCACGACGAACGGTTTGTCCGGGAACGAATCGGCCGCCCGGTCGAGCACCTCGTGGAGGGTGCGGTCAGTCCAGTATCCCTTCTCCCGGTATTCCCGGATGCGCTCTTCCGGGAGCGGGGTGTACCCCTCGATGGGCCCTGACGCGCCAGCATCGGCCATGGCGCGCGATTCACCCCGTCGAACCTTACCCTTTTCCCCGCGAGACGGACCCGGTACGGCGGTCCCACGGTGCCGGGTCACCTGACGTACGCTTCGGCCGACCGCGGGACGGGCCTCCCGCCTCGAGGGTCCGCACTCGCTGGATATCGCACTCGTGGTTATCTTACGACCATATGGCTGTAAATCCCGCTCCCGTCCGGCGGATCGACGTGCGCGTCCGGCAGCGGCGTCCGCGCCAGGTGGTTTCTGTGAGTGAACGCACCGTCCGTCGACGGGTCGACCTGCCGAGTCGAGAGACCGCTGTCCTGACGGGGGCATCTGCCGTGCCGACGGCCTCGCGCTAGTCGATGTCCATCTCACCGATAGCCCGGTGTACCGCGTCCGGGTTGACTTTGCAGTCGAGCACGAGCGGCCCGGACAGGTCTCCGGCGAGCCGCGATGCGACCGCCTGCACGTCGCTCGGCGATCGAACGGTGTGACTCTCGGCCCCGAGGGCCGAGGCGACCTCGGTGAAGTCCGGGGAGGGAATCCGTCCCACCGCCCCGGAGTACCCCCGTATTCTGCCCATGTGGTACTCGGCACCCAGCGCCTCGTCGTCGATCACCACGACGATCATCGGGACGTCGTTGCGGGCCGCCGTCTCGAGTTCCTGCAGGATCATCATCAGCCCGCCGTCACCACAGAACACGATACACGTCCGGTCCCGTTCCGCGATGGCGGCTCCGATCCCGACGGGGAGCCCCTGGCCCAGCGCGAGGAAGTCGACGGTCCAGAGCAGGCGGTCGCCCGGCCCGAACGCCAGGCCGTCGAAGACCCACCCGATGTACTGGCCGACGTCGGTGACGACGAGCCGATCCTCCGGGAGGGTCGCGTCGAGCGCGGCGACTAGCTCGCGGGGGTCGACTCTCCCCGGCCGGTCGTCGAACTCCTCGTCCGTCACCGGCGAGCTCGCTTCGATGTACCTGCGGGCCTCCTCGGTCCAGAACGTTCCTCGCCGGTCGATCCCGTTCCGTTCGAGCTCGGCGTGTAACGCCTCGGCCGTCGCCTTCGCGTCTCCCACGACGCCGACGTCGACCTCCGTGAACCGCCCGATGTGCGTCGGGTCGGTGTCGACGTGAACGACGGTCGTGTCCTCGTCGACGAGCGCGCCGGCGTCCAGCGTGTGGTGGTTCAGGCTCGCACCGAACCCGAGGACGAAGTCGCTCTCGCGCAGGAACTCGTTCGCGACGGTCGTCCCGAGGCCGCCCGCGGAACCGAGGTAGTAGGGGTGCTCCGCGAAGTAACCGATCGCGGGGATGCTCGTCGCGAGATAGGCGTTCATCCGCTCGGCGACCCGTTCGATCGCCTCCTTCGCGTTCGCGCGGACGGCGCCGCGACCCGCGAGGACGACCGGCGCGGTCGTCCCCTCGGCGGCGCGGAACGCCTCGATCGCCCGAGTGACCGCCGCGTCGTCCGGTGTCACGCGCGCGCCCGTCCTCCAGTCGCGGACGCGCCGCGGGGGGTCCGGCTCCGGAACGTCGCTCTCCAGGACGTCGATGGGCATCTGTACCGCGATCGGCCCGTCCCCGTTGTGGAGGCGGCGGAACACGTCGGTCAGCCCCGGGAGAACTCGTTCGGGCGACCGTATCGACTCGACGTCGCCGACCATCCGCTCCAGGAACCCCTCCTGGTGAAAGCCCTTCCCGTCGTGGGCGGCGGTGAGACGGGATTCGGGGACGAGGTACAGCACCTTCGACCGGCGCCTGCTCGCGGTCACGAGCGAGGTTCCCGTCTGCGCTATCGCGGGGCCGCGCCCCACGATGCACACGCCGACGTCGTCCGTCGCCCTGGCGTATCCGTCGGCCATCGCGGCTGCGCCCTGCTCGTGGCGGCAGTGGACGGCGGTGATCTCGTCGCCTCGCTCGTCCTCGATCTCGGAGAGAAGCGGGATGATCTCCTCGGACGCGAGGGTGAACACCGTCCCCACGCCCTGCTCGACGAGGCGGTCGACGATTCCCTTCGACGCCTGAATCGTTCCGGCCATGACTACCGAAAGAGTCCGTGCTACCGGGTTATTTGTTACGGGGTCTCACGGCGTTCGTCGTCGTCCCCCGATGTGGCGTCCCTCGACCCGACGCCGGCCCGTGCCGGTCGGCGCCACCGTGAAGACGGGCTTCGCCGAAGACGAATCCATCGGGGACAATGGTTATGGATTCGGGTAGTGATACCGGCGTATGGTCCAGCGCATCGACGCCTTCGCGCACATCACGCCACCGGAGTTCTACGAGGAGATGAGCGAGGTCCACTCGACCCCCGCGCTCCACAACCTCTACTTCGAGCCGATCTGGAACGTCGATCGGCGGCTGGAGGACATGGACGATCACGGCATCGACACGCAGGTGCTCTCGCTCGCGAACCCACCGATCTGGCGGGGAATGAATCCCGAGGACGCGCTCCCGTTGACGCGTCTGGCGAACGACCTCGTCAGGGAGATCGCCGACGAGCATCCGGATCGATTCGTCCCGATCGCGACGCTCCCGTTCGCCACGGAGGCGTACGTCGAGGAGTTCGAGCGCTGTCTCGACGACCTCGACATGCGCGGCGTCCAGCTCTTCTCGAACGTCGACGGCAGGCCCGTCGATTCGCCGGGTCACATGGCCATCTACGAGGCTGCGGCGAACGCCGGCGCGCCGGTGTGGCTCCACCCGCAGTTACACGAGTGGTACGACTGGCTCTCGGAGTACGAAATCCACCGGACGATCGGCTGGCCGTTCGACACGACGGCCGCGATGGCGCGGATGGTGTTCGGCGGCGCCTTCGAGGAGAACCCCGACCTCGACGTCGTCGTCCACCACCTCGGCGGGATGGTACCGTTCTTCATCGGGCGCATCACGACCTTCTTCGAGGCGCGGGTGAACAACCCGGACATGTACCCCGACTTCGAGGCCCCCGACTTCTCGACGACCGTCCGCGAGCAGTTCGAGAACTTCTACGGCGACACCGTGATCGGCGGCGAAGTCGCGCCGTTCGAGTGCGGCCGGAGCTTCTTCGGCGACGACGGCGTCGTGTTCGCGACCGACTACCCGTTCGGTCCCGAGGGGGGCCGCCGGTTCATGCGACAGGCCGTCGACGTCGTCGAGACCGTCGAGGACGAGGACGCGTACGGATCGATCTCACACGGGAACATCCAGGCCTTGCTGTAAACGACGAGCTGCCGCGTCGTCGGACGTCGGTTCCACGGACGCTCGGATCGTCGCATCCCAACCGCTACGCGTCCATCCGGGAACACTGCGGACCCGCTTCGAACGCTACCCCGAGGCTGCCGTGGGAAAGACCGACCGCCCGGAGCACGCTCCCGACTACGAGACCGCGACGACCGCGCGGGGTCCCGATCGCCCGCCACCGCCGCCGAGTCACCGCGGGGACCCATAAAATTAATTCGTGGAACCCTCCTGAAGGGAACTAGGTGAATTTCGAGTGAGCACCCGACCCGCCGAGGTTGACGGCCCGGAGGCGTTCGTCGTCGGCGCCGGCCCCGTGGGACTGACCGCCGCGATGGCGCTGGACGCGCGCGGCGTCTCTGTCGAGATTCTCGAAGCCGAGTCCGAGGATCGGGAGCGACCGGGGACCAGGGCGGACTACGTCCACGGCTCGACGCTCGACATCCTCGAGTCCGTCCACCCCGGACTCGGGTGGCGACTCGTCGAGGACGGACTCCTGTTGCCGAAGCGACAGACGTACTGGCGGGGCCGCAAGGTGTTCTCGCGGACGTTCCCCGTCCCCGACGACCCGTCGGAACTCGACGGCCTCCCGCACTCGACGCGCATCCCCCAGACCGTCGTCGAGGATCACATGCACGACGCGATCGCCGAGCGCGACATCACTATCCACTGGGACGCCCCGGTCGAGACCGTCGACGCCGGCGAGGACCTTGTCCGGATCGAGACCGGTGACGGGGCGGTTCGAGAGGCCCCCTACGTGGTGGGTTCCGACGGCGGCGGCTCGACCGTCCGGAAGGAGATCGGCGTCGACATGTCGGGTTCCCAGTCGAAGAACGCGTTCCTCATCGTCGACGTCGAGGAACTCCCGGCGGACCCCGAGCCTCCCGTCATGACCTTCCACTACGGCCACCCGGCCGTCGACGGCCGGAACGTCCTCACCGCGCCGTTCCAGGGCGGGTGGCGCATCGACGTCACCTGCCGGCCCACCGACGACCTCGACGAGATGACCCGCGACGAGCGCGTCCGCGACATCGTCGCGTCGACGATGGGCGACCGCTACACCGACCGCGTCGCGTGGGTCTCGACCTACCAGTTCAAGCAGGTGACTGCCGACAGCATGGTCGACGACCACCACCGCGTCCTCCTCGCCGGCGACGCCGCCCACCTCTTCGCGCCGTTCGGCGGCCGCGGGATGAACTCCGGCATCCACGACGCCGACGCCGCGGGATCGGCCATCGCCTGCGCGCTCCGCGCCGAGACCGACGCCGTCGCGGAACGCGAGATCGAGAACTACGCGCGGCTTCGGGAGGCCGCCGCGGAGTGGAACACGCAGGCGGCGGGCAAAGCGCTCGAACACATCTACAGCGACGACCCGGTCGTGAACGCCAAAAAGCGGGCGGCGGCGGAGCTCTCCCGCGTCTTCGGCTCCGCGGGGAAGTGGCTCGACACGGCCCACTTCGGCCCGCTCGACAGTCCGCCGATTCCGACCGTCGGAAAGTTCTGAGCCGCACGTCTCCCGTGACTCGCTTCCGGGTAACAGCCGTTTGGTGACAGAAATTTTCGCACCTTCGGCCGTGGCGCACTCGGGCCCGGTCGGCGGTCCAGGCGACGATCGGCGTTCTCGACCGCCACGAGTGGGCCGCGGTACGCCGTCCGAAATCCCGCCGGCGTCGGGGGTCCGTCCGTATCGGGGGGTGGCTCGCCGCTCGCCTCCGTCGTCGCACGGCGTCGTCCGGTTGACTCGTCCGGCCGTCGCCGGTTGCTTCGCCTGCGACTCGGCCCATTGCCGTCGTCTTCCCCGGTGGGTCCTACGATCGCTCCGCCACACCCCCGGTATCGATCGACCCGACCAGGGTGCGGACCGCCCTCGCTCGCCACGCCCATCGTAAGTTGCCGATCGTTCAGGAATGACGGACGGCCCGACACCGTTCGAAAATTATCTAACCGTCTATGTTCGAAATGGCGTCGAGGTTGCGTTCCCGGTTTCTCGACGACTGTGTCCCGGGCACTCCGGCCGCCTCCGGGCACTCCGGCCGCCTCCGGGCACTCCGGCCGCCTCCGTCCCTCCACGCGGAGGCTGCACCGAACGCTCGCCAAGGGATCGTGGTCGTCGCCCGTGCCACGCTCTGTAGCGACCGGCACCTTTCAAGGTGGTGGCCGGCGTCGTGACGGACGATGCCACGTTCGCGGCACAGCCGTGTCGCACCGACCCACCACGAACTGATCGCGCTCAGGGAGGAACTCGCGATCGCCCGGAAGGGAGAGCACATCCTGGAGCGTCGTCGCGACGGGCTCGTCTTCGCGTTCCTCGACCTCCTCGACCGGTGGCAGACGCTCCGCTCGCGACTCGACGATCGGTTCCAGGCGGCCCACCGCCTGCACGTCACGGCGATGGAGCGAGAGGGTGAAATCAGTCTGCGAGAGCTCGCCAAGTCGAGAGCGACGCGCCCCGAACTCATCCTGGGCGAGACGAAACTGTTCGGGCTGGACGTCCCGCGCATCCTCTCGGCGTACATCACCACGCCGGTGGCGGAGCGCGGGTACGGCATCCTCGGGACGAGCGCCCTGGACGACGAACTTGCCGGTGCGTACGAGTCGGTGCTGGAACTCGTGGTCCGCGTCGCGGAGCTGCGAGCGGTGCTCTCGCGATTGCTTTCGGAGATCCGTCGACTGCGCCTCCGGGTCAACTATCTCACCCACCGACTCATTCCCGACCTCGAGGAAGAGCGACGGCACGTCGAGCGCTACCTCGCCGAGCGAGAGCGGGAGGAGCGGTATCGACAATCGTGGGCCAAAAAGCGCCTGCGGGATCGCGACGACCGACGCCGACAGGGGTCCCGGTAGCGCTGGGAAAGAACGCGCTCATTGTCCGCGGTTCGTCGGCGCTCGGGGTCGGCGCCGCTGTCGGGTCCGCCAGTCGTTCTACCGCGTTCCGTGCGGTACGTCACCCGGGAGGAGCCCCCGTCGACCGGGGAGCGGCCCGGGTCACTCGGACAGGTCGTCGGCCCACGCCGCCGGGAGGACCCACAGCAGGCTGTCGGCCGAGAGATCGTCGGTCGTGACGAACAGGACGTCGTCGCCGCCGTTGACGGCGGAACCGCCGCCGAACACCGTGTCCCAGTGGTCGCGGACGGCGTCGGGGATCGGGAGCTCGCGGACGTCGTCGCCGATCTCGCTGCTCGTGACGAACTCCACCCCGTCGCGATCCGCTATCGCGTCGTAGTTCTGGGAGACCAGCACCGCGTCGTCGCGCCTGCGAATCCCCCAGAACGCCTCGGCCGAGTGGGCCAGGAAGCCCTGATTGAACGCCCGCTGTGGCGCCGGTACTTCCCGGCTCTGCCCGTCCAAGGCCGCCTGGCCCAGGCGATCGACCTCCTCGGCCGCGGGTGCCTCGCCGACGTCGATGCCCTTCTCGATCGCGGCACCCTCACCGGCGCCGGTGCCCCCTGCAGCCGCCGTCATGCCGCTCGTCCCCGCCGTGAACGTGGTGTCGTCGCCCGCCTCCGCCTCCTCGCTCGTCCCCACCGCCTTCTCGCTCCCTCCCTCCGCCTCGTCGTCGGCTTCCGCTTCGCTCTCGGTCGCCGCCGCCAGGTCTTCGCTGTCGACGCCGGTGTCGACGACATCGGCAGCCGCCTCCCCGGTGGCGTGGTCCTCCTCGCCGACGCCGCCGGTCTCGTCGGCGACCGACTCGACGTCCAGCCCGGTGTCGACCACCTCGGTTTCCTCGACGTCAGCTCCCCCACCACCGTCTCGGGACCGCCGCTGTTCGAGCGCGATTCCCAGCAACGCACCGCCGAGCGTGAACCTCACGATGCTCCGCACGTAATCGCCGCGCAGGAGTGCTCGGAAGCCGCTCAGGAAGCCCGCTCCGCCGACGACCGCCGGCACCGCCCCCGATTCGACGCCGCGCCTGAGGTACGGCGCGGCCTTCGAGACGTACTCGCGGCCGCCTTTCGTCACGCCCTGCGCGGCGTCGACGGCCGACTCCGGCTCCGACTCTGCGCTGGTGTTGCTCTTGGTCACACCGCACCGTTCGGTCCCGACGCACAAATCCTCCATCGTCATCCAGGGTGACTTTCAGGCGGCGGTGAGTCGCTGGAGGCCACTCTCTACCGCCGGGCGCTCTTCGAGGAGCGACTCTCGCCGTCACTTCGGGGCGGCCGGCGTCACCCTCGTCCCGGCGTCGCCGTCGAGCGCGTCCCCGAGGTGCGCCGGCGAGGTGATCGACGCCAGGTCGCCGCCCTCGTCGACGAACCGGAGGCAGGCCTCCACTTTCGGCCGCATGCTCCCCTCGCCGAACTCGCCGTTCTCCAGGTGCGACCGCAGCTCCGCCGGCGCCACCGACCGGAGCGGACGCTGGTCGGCGCCGCCGAAGTCCACGTACGCGTGCTCGACGTCGGTCAGGACCGCGAGTCGGCTCGCGCCGAGTTCCGTGGCGAGCAGTTGGGTCGCCCGGTCCTTGTCGATCACCGCCTCGACGCCGCGGAGCCCTCCCTCGCGGACCACGGGGACGCCGCCGCCGCCGACGCAGATGACGTGATCCCCCCGGTCGACGAGGCGTTCGATCTCGTCGGCCTCGACGATCCCCGTCGGTTCGGGCGACGGGACGACGCGCCGGTACGGGCGCTCGCCCGAGGAGACTTCCCGGGTCTCGAACGGCTTTTCGGCCGCCTCCGCCTCGGTGTAGAACGGCCCGACGGGCTTGCTCGGCTCCTCGAACGCCGGATCCCCGGCGTCGACGACTGCCTGCGTCACGACCGTGATGAAGTCCGTCGCTCCCGAGAGCGCGTTGTCCAGCGCCTGCTGGAGGAGGTAGCCGATCTGGGCCTGGGTCTCCGCGACCAGCACGTCGAGGGGGAGCTGGGGCGTCTCCGGGGCGTTCTCCTGTTGCAGGAGCAGGTTCCCCACCTGCGGGCCGTTGCCGTGGGTCAGGACGACTCGGTAGCCCGCGCGGGCGGCGGCGGCGACGCTCCGGGCCGTCTCTTCGATCACCGCCCGCTGCTCGTCGATCGTCCAGGGGCCGTGCTCGCCGAGGAGCGTGTTGCCGCCCAGGGCGATAACGACCAGTTCGTCGTCCGTTTCCACGCCGCGAGACCCGTGACCCATGGTCCCCGGTTCGGGGGTGACTCATTTAGTAGTACGAGGTTCATGTGGTGGTATGACCGCCACGCGCGTCGCGATCATGGGTGCGGCCGGCCGCGACTTCCACGACTTCAACACCGTCTTCCGGGGGAACGACGCCTACGAGGTCGTCGCCTTCACCCACACCGCGACCCAGAACATCGGCGAACTGGACGAACTCCCGCAGCGACGCTATCCCGCAGAACTGGCGGGGGACCTGTACCCCGACGGGATCCCGATCCGGCCCGAGTCGGAACTCGAAGCGATCGTCGAGGCCGAGGACGTCGACCGGGTCGTCTTCTCCTACTCCGACGTCTCCCACGAACACGTGATGCACCAGGCGTCGCGCGCGCTCGCCGCCGGCGCCGACTTCGGCCTCGTCGGCCCGAAGCGGATGATGCTCGACGCGGCGGTCCCCGTGGTCGCCGTCGACGCGGTTCGGACGGGCTGTGGCAAGTCCCAGACCGCCCGGAAGCTCGCCGGACTCCTCGCCGACCGCGGGACGGACGTCGTCGTGGTCCGGGAGCCGATGCCGTACGGCGACCTCGTCGCCCAGCGGGTCCAGCGGTTCGAAATCCTCGACGACCTCGACGAGAGCGACGTCACCATTGAGGAACGCGAGGAGTACGAGGGTCACCTCGAGCAGGGACACACCGTCTACGCGGGCGTCGACTACGAGGCGATCCTCGACGCCGCACAGGCCGAGGCCGACCTCATCGTCTGGGACGGCGGCAACAACGAACTCCCCTTTTTCGCGCCCGACCTCCACTTCGTCCTGGCCGATCCCCACCGGCCGGGCGCCGAACTCCGGTACCACCCGGGCGAGACGAACCTCCGGCTCGCCGATTACGTCGTCATCAACAAGGAGAACACCGCCGACGTGGCGGGGATCCGGGAGGTCGAGCGGAACGTCCGCGAGACGAACCCCGACGCGGGGATCGTCCACGCCGACTCCGTTATCTCGGCGGACGGCGACGCGATCAGGGGCAACCGCGCGCTCGTCGTCGAGGACGGCCCCACGCTCACGCACGGCGACGCGTCGTACGGGGCCGGGCTGATCGCCGCGCGCCAGTACGGCGCCGCCGAGATCGTCGACGCCGAATCGGCGGCCGTCGGGTCGTTGCAGCGCGTCCTGGCGGCGTACCCCCACGTCGAGAACGTCCTGCCGGCGATGGGCTACTCCGACGAGCAGGTCCGCGATCTGGAGGCGACGATCCGGAACGCGGACTGCGACGTGGTCGTCTCCGGGACGCCCCACGACCTCGGTCGGCTGGTCGACGTCGACGTCCCCATCGTCCGGGTGCGGTACGAACTGGAGGAGAAGGGAGTCACGCTCGACGCACTGCTCGACCGGCACGCGGACGTGCTCGGCCTATCGTGAGCTGCCCTAGCGTCGACGACGCCGACCGGACGCCCCCGTCCCGGGCACATCGACGCTCGTGACCGGCCCCGTCTGGTACCAGGCGCCAGCCGAGCGAACCTCTTTGTGTCGACGGCACGGAGAGCGTAGTATGGTGGAGCTTTACGTCGATGGGCTCATGTCCCGCCCCGTCGAGACCGTCTCGCCGGACACCCCGATCCGCGAGGCGGCGGCGCGGTTGCTCGAACACGACGTCGGCGTCGACGTCTCCCGCTTCGAGGATCGATGCCAGCCGTTCGCCGGCCTCGGTTCGGTTGGTGAACATGGGTGTCGGCCTCTCTGACGGTCGTCTCACGGTTCGTCGGCCGATCCAATGAACCGTCCGGTGACTGGATCCCGAGCGGAGGCGTCACCCGCCCGTCGGGCGAGGAACGATCACTCGTGCGAGAAGATCACCTCGTGCGGGGGAGGAGTACCTCGCACGGGGAAGAACTACGTCGACGGCGGTCCAACGGCGAGGCAGTCGGCGTCAGCCGGCGGAGCCCGACATCACATGCGAGTCGTTCACGCCCCCGAGACCCGCCCCTGTTACGAGTGTCGCGACCGCGCTGAGATCGTCGTCGCGCGCGGCCACCGCCTGTGGTACAGCTGCTGGGACCACGCGCCCGCGTTGCTGGAGCACGGCGGCGTCATCGTCGGCGGCGACCTCGCCTCGCGACGGCGGTAGCGGGGGGGCGGGGATCGGCGGCGACGACCCGCAGGCGACGTCGACGACTCGTCGGCCACGCCCGACTATTCGATTTCGATCTCGTGGGTCTCCTCGGATTCGGCTTTCGGCAGCCTGACCGTCAGGACGCCGTTTTTCATGCGGGCGGTGACCGCTTCCTTGTCGACTTCCTCGGGGAGCCTGACGGATCGCTGCACGGACTGGTGGCGGCGCTCCCGGCGGAGGTAATCCTCCTCCGACTCCTCGGTGGCCTCGTCGTGTTCGGCCTCGAGGTGGAGCGTGTGGTCCGAGACCCGGAGGTCGACGTCCTCCCGCTCGAAGCCCGGCAGGTCGACGGTCGCGACGAACTCGCCGTCGTGTTCGACGAGGTCGATCGCCATCGACCCGGACTCCGACGACAGGCGACCGATGGGCCCTCTGGACCCCATCCTGTGCGACGTCTCGTCGAGCTGTCGGCTCATTCGTTCGAAGATGCGTTCCAACTCCTCGAAGGGATTGCTGCGTGCACTCATGGCGTATCTCCGATTCGGACTACGGCGACGATCACAAAATACTCTTGGGTCGGGACCCTGCCGCCCTCGGGCGAACGGCTGCGGCTCCGTGAACGCGGAGAGGCGCGGCGCGAGTACACCGAGCGGGCGTCGCCTTCGACGGGGAGCGTCCCGGCCACCCGCCCGTGATTCCCGACGCACCGAACCGTGATTCCCGACGCCCCGAACCGTGATTTCTGGATCGTCCCCGGTGCGAACCCAACGGCTATTGCCGGGGCCGCCCTCTGAGGCCCGTACGAACACGCTCGCGCGTGTCCGGAGCACTATGTACGAGAACATCCTCCTTCCCACGGACGGGAGCGACGGGACGGATCGGGTAGTCGAGCACGCGATCCACCTCGCCCGGGGTAGCGGGGCGACCGTCCACGTCCTCCACGTCGTGGACACGTCGGCCCTGCCCCTGGACGCGCACAGTCAGCACGTCTACGACGAACTCGAATCGGCCGGACTGGACTCCGTCGTCGAGATCCGCGATGGCGCGCTGGAGGCGGGCGTCCACGCGGTCGAGGCCGTCCGGGAGGGGACGCCCTACCGCGAGATCCTCGCCTACGCCGATGAGCACGACGTCGACCTCGTCGTCATCGGGACGCACGGCCGGAACGGCCTCCGGCGACGGGTACTCGGCAGCGTCGCCGAGCGCGTGGTCCGCTGCGCCGAGGCGCCGGTCCTCACGGTGCGAACGTCGCCCCCGGAGGACTGACCGCGTGGTGACCGAGCAGCGGCCGAGGCGCCGCTCACTCGATAGCCAGGACGCCACCGACGGGGCACGGACGGGGGCGACGCCGCGACCGACGGGGCCGACGCCGCGGAACAACGGAGCGACTGAGGATTTACTCGAGCGTGTATATCAATTGCCTCCTTACAATCGTAGCGCCGTAAATGTAAACGATTCGATTGTTTCGGGATCGGAGGAACGTTCGGCTGGGCGGCCGTCGAGCGACGTCGCAGCGGGGCGTTCGGGGGAGTGCGGCCCTGCTCGCCTCGATCGACGCTCGACGCGTCCGGTCAGGACTGCCGCCGAGGTCAGTCGCTCGACTCCAGTTCCGCGACGCGAACGATGGTCTGGAGCGCCACGTCCGGCGTCACGCCGATCGAGTCGATCCCGGCGTCGAGGAGGAACTCGACGTAGCCCGGCACGGTCGAGGGCGCGTCGCCGCAGATGCCCACCTGGCGATCCGCCTCGTGGGCGGCGGCCACGAGCGAGCGGATGGACCGTTCGACGGCCTCATCGTCCTCGCGGAAGAGCGGGGCCAGCTTGGCCGAGTTCCGGTCGATCCCGAGGACGAGTTGCGTGAGGTCGTTCGACCCGACCGAGAAGCCGTCGAACACCTCGCTGAACCGGTCGGCCAGCACCACGTTCGACGGGAGTTCCGCCATCACGTAGACGTCCATCTCGGCGGGGTCCAGCCCGAACTCCCCCATCAGCGCCTTCACCTTCCGTCCCTCCTCCGGCGTCCGGCAGAACGGCACCATCGGGATCACGTTGTCCAGCCCGACGTCCTCGCGGACGCGCCGGAGCGCCTCGCACTCCAGCCCGAACGCCTCGCGGAACTCGGCGTCGTAGTAGCGGGAGGCCCCGCGCCAGCCGATCATCGGGTTGGTCTCCTCGGGTTCGTACCGCCGGCCCCCGCGGAGGTTCCGGTACTCGTCGCTCTTGAAGTCGCTGAGTCGGACGATCACGTCGCGCGGATGGAAGGCCGCGGCGATCTTCGCGATGCCGGTGCGGAGTTCCTCGACGAAGCGCTCGGACTCGCCGTGGTCGATGGCGTACAGCGGGTGGTCGCCGATCGAGGACGTGACGATGAACTCCTCGCGGGCGAGCCCCACCCCGTCGACGGGCAAGTGCGACAACGAGAACGCGCGGGACGGGTCGCCCAGGACCAGCGTCACGTCCGTCTCGGTCGCCGGGATCTCGTCGAGGCGCTCCTCGTGGATCTCGAACGAGAGCGCGCCCTCGTAGACGCGCCCGGTGGTCCCGGTGCAGTCGACGGTCACCGCCTCGCCGTCCCGGAGCACCTTCGTCGCGTCGGCGGCCCCGACGATGGCTGGGATGCCGAGCTCCCGCGAGACGATCGCCGCGTGCGACGTCTTCCCCCCGCGCTCCGTGATCACCGCCGCGGCCTTCCGCATGACCGGCTCCCAGTCCGGATCGGTGGTCTCGGTCACGAGGACGTCGCCCGCCTCGAAGCGGCTCATCTCCGCGATGTCCCTGAGGATCCCGACCGGCCCGGCTCCGATGGCCGTCCCGACGGCGACGCCCTCCAGCACCGCCGTCCCGTCCTCTGTCCGGTGGTACGTCTCGATGGTCTGGGCCGGCACGTCGCCGTGGACGGTCTCCGGGCGCGCCTGGACGACGTACAGCTCGTCGCGTTCCCCGTCGAGCAGCCACTCGACGTCCATCGGCTGGTCGAAGTGGTCCTCGATGCGCTGCGCGTAGGTCGCCAGAGCGGTCACGCGGTCGTCGGTGAGCGCCAGCCCGGTTCGCTCTCGCGGCGGGACGGGTTCGATCGCCGTCCCGCCGTCGCGTCGGACCATCCGCCGCTCCTTCGACCCGACCTTCCGCTCGACGATCCCGTTCGTCGGCTTGAACACCACGTACCGATCCGGCGTCACCTCCCCCTGCACGATCAGTTCGCCCAGGCCGTAGGCCGCCTCGATCACCGTGACGTTCCGGAACCCGGTGTCGGGGTCGAGCGTGAACGCGATGCCGGAGCTGCCCGTGTCAGCGCGCCCCATCAGCTGTACGACGCACGCGAGCTTCACCGCGGCGTGATCGAACCCCCTGTCGATGCGGTACGTGATGGCGCGGTCGGTGAACAGCGAGGCGTAACACCCCTTCACCGCCTCCAGTAGCTCGTCCTCCCCGGTGACGTTCAGGAACGTCTCCTGTTGCCCGGCGAACGACGCCCCCGGGAGGTCTTCGGCGGTCGCCGAACTCCGGACGGCCACCGCCGGCTGCGTCTCGCCGAGTTCGGTCGCCAGCTGCCGATACTGCTCGCGTATCGCCTGCGCCAGGTCCGCCGGCATCTCGGCAGACGTGAACCGGTCGCGGAGCTCTTTCCCCCGCCGCTGGAGGTCCGAGACGTCGTCGGGATCGAGCCCCGACAGCGCGTCCCCGATGGACGCTTCGAGCCCGGACGCCGCGAGGAACCGGTCGTACGCCGCCGTCGTCGTCGTGAACCCCGGGAGCACGGGCACGTCGAGGCCCGTCAGTTCGCCCAGGTTGGCACTCTTCCCGCCGACGCGCGGGACGTCGTCGGTTCCGACGTCGTCCAGTGAGAGCGTGTACGGTTCGGAAGCCACGGTGATCTCCACGGGACATTGCGGCTGCATCGTACTTCAATCGGTACGGTCGGGGTATCCCACCCTCGACTCTGGCGTGCCCGGCTCGGGAGGCCGCCCGTGTCCCATGCCGGCGGAGAGGACGCCCGCTGGCACCGTCGCGTCAGGCACTCCTCACGGCCTCCGTCGATCCACGCATACCATTAACTGTCTCCTGGGAGTAGGTACGGCCGAGACGATGGGTGACGCTCACAGTCGACTCCGATCCGACCTGGAGGCGTTACGGGACCTCCCGCTGTTCGTGGCGTACAACGCCAACGTGGACGCGCTCGTCGGGGTCGACGCCGACCTGGAGGCGTTCCTCGACCGGCCGGACGGCGTTCCCGGCGAGACGACCCCGCCGAACCGACTGACCTCGAAGCGCGACCTCGCGACGGCGATCACCCGCACGATGGCCGCCGGCGAGGGCGACGAGATCGCGATGAGTGCCGAACTCGCGACGCTCCTGGAGGCCGAACTCGCCCCGGACAGGGAGCAGATGGGCGGGCAGGCCGGCATCATGACGAACCTGCTCTCGGCGCTGGGAGCGGCCCCGGTCGTGTACACCTATCTCCTCTCGGAGACGCAACTGTCGATGTTCGATCGCCCCGACGCCGTCCGGTTCCCGCTCGTCGACGACGGCCGCGTCCGATTCGTCCCCCTCGAACGCGCGACGAACACCGATCGGACGAAGATCAACTGGATCTTCGAGTTCCGGAAGGGTGCGGAGCTGTTCGGCGTCCGGGCCGACGCGAACACCCGGTTCATCGCCGCCTCGCGGCCGTCGGAGTTCGACCTGACCGCCGACGGCCTCGACCCGGTCGTCGATCAGGTCGGCGAGGCCGTCGACGGCGCGCTGCTCGCCGGCTACCACAACCTCACTCGCGAGAACCTCGACGCGCCCTACGAGCAGGTCCACCGCCACGCTCGACGCGTCATCCGTCGCCTCCGCTCCGGCGGCGACGTCCCCGTCCACGTCGAGTACGCCGTGACCCACGACGAGGACCTCCGGCGGAGCATGGCCGAGTACATCCTGCCCGAGGCGGACGTGATCGGGCTCGACCCCCGGGAACTTCGCCTCCTCGGGGGGGACCTCGGCGTCGACGTCGCGGGCGTCACCATCGACTCGGCGGAGGACGCGACCGATGCGGCAGGGGACGCGACCGACGCGGCGGGCGGCGAGCGGGGACGCGACTCGACGGCGATCCTCGACCACTACCGCGCGCTCTCGACCGTTCGGGAGCGGCTCGGGGTCCCGTGCATCCGGATGCACGCGATGGACTACCACCTCGCGGTCACGGACGACTACCTCCCGGCGGACGCCGTGCGCCGCGGCCTGGAGTTCGCCGCGATCAACGCGGCGACGAAAGCGTCGACCGGCCACGTCAGGGCGCCGGAGGTGCTCGAAACCGGGCTCGAACACCCGCCGTCGGACGCCGGCCGGGACGCCGTCCGCTCGCTGGCGGATCGCGTCGGCGCGTCCGCCGAGGACGGCGCCGTCTGCACGCCCGGGGTCGTCGCCTGCCCCAACCGGGTGGTCGAGTCCCCCGCGGGGACCGTCGGGATCGGCGACATCGTCTCGTCTGCGGCGTTCGCGCTGGAGGTCGCCATCGCCGACGGTTACGACCGGGGCGGCCGGGACGACCACGACGACCGGGACGACCGGGGCGGCCGGGACGACCGGGAGTGACGCGGCGGCCATGTCGGCAGACCCCGCGTACATCCGACCGAGCGACAAGGACGCCATCGTCAGCGCCCCGCTCGGCGACGGGCAGGCCGTCCTCTCGACGGTGAACAAGTACCCCGGCGTCGGCCACCCCGACTGGCACGGCGCGCTCATCGAGGACACCTCGGCGTTCAGGCTGGACGTCGACCAGTTCTACGACGTGCACACGCTGTTCTGGGACGCCGACCTCGGGCGAACGCTAGACGTGCGCAACGACGCCGTCGCGAGCGAGGTGACCTACGAGTCGGGTCGCGTCCCCGAGGTGCACGTCACGAACGCGTTCGAGTTCGCCCCCGACGTGACCGCGACGCTCGACCAGGACGTCCTCGTCAGCGTCAACGCCGCGGCGCTGTTCGTCCGGAACCGGGCCCGGTTCTCGACGGCCCACCGACGGCGCGTCTTCACCGTCGTCGGGCTCGGCATCCGCGACCTCGTCACCGGCGACGACGTCGACGAGGCCTACGGGACGCGCAGCCACGGCTACGACTTCGTCGTCGCGGAGGACGGGACTCGCTACCTGGCGATCTGTCAGCGTCGGCCGCCGACCGGACAGACCACGTTCGACGGCTGCCGAATCGGCGTCCAGGGGCGAACCGCGGGGCCCCAAAAGAGCGCCTGGCAGGACGTCTACGTCGAGAACGACGGCCGGATCGACGGAAACGACTACCAGAGCGGGAAGGTCGACGTCGGCTTCGGGCTGGACGTCGGCAACGTCTCCGACGCGACCTGGACGATCGCCGTCGGCTTCGGCGAGAGCGAGGCGGCGGCGATCGAGAGCGCGCTGACCGTCCAGCACAACGGCTACGACGCCGAGCGATCCATGTTCGAGTCGGCGTGGGAGAGCTGGCACGAGACCCACGACGGCTGTCCCGTCCAGGACGCCTACGCCGGCGAGACGTACGAACTCTCGCTCACCAGCATGAAGTGCGCGCAGGACCGGAACGGAGCCATCGTCGCCGGCGCCTTCCAGCCGCAGGCCTTCGCGTACCGGTACGTGTGGCCGCGCGACCTCGTTGCGATGATCCAGGCGCTCCTGGCCGCCGGCGCCGTCACGGAGGCGGCGAAAGCGATCGACTGGCTGGACCGGGCGCAGATCACCGAGACGCGCTACGACTCCCGGGGGATAGACCGACGGGGCACGTGGTGGCAGAACTACCACTCGAACGGGCGACCCCACTGGAAGGAACTCCAGCTCGACCAGGTGGCCGGTCCCATCTACGCCCACTGGCTCCTCTGGCGCGTGACCGGCGAGCGGTCCCAGTTGGAGGCCCACTACGAGATGAGCCGTCGAGCCGCCGACTTCCTCCTCCGGTGGGACGACGGGGACGGCTTCCCGCGGAAGCACCAGGACCCGTGGGAGGAGGTCTGGGGCCACACGACCGGGGGGAGCGCGGCCGCCATCGCGGGGCTCCGGTCGATGGCCGAGTTGGCGGACGCGACCGGCGACGCGGACTACGCGGCGCGGTGCCGCGAGCGGGCCACGCGGTGGCACCGGCACTTCGACGCGCGCTGTTTCAAGCGGGACGGGCTCCTCGGCCCGCACTACGTCACGGCCGACCGGCCGGAGCGGCCGGCCGAGCCGGCGGCGGACAGGCGGCCGGACGCCGCCGCGTTCACCGCCTACTGGCCGTGGAACGTCGTCGACGCCGGGAGCGACTCCATGCGGGCGACCGTCGAGCGGGCGACCGATCCGACGTGGGGCGCCGACGGGGACGAGTGCGTCGGGCGGTACCCCGGCGACCGGTACACGCCCACGGGGGCCGCCGAGGACGGCGGGTGGCCGCTCTGCGAAGCCTACGCGGACGTCGTCCGCTGGCAGTCCGGCGTCGACCCGGACGCCGTCGCCGACTACGTCTACGACCACAGTCAGACCTGGCGGACGGCCGCCGGGCTCCTCCCGGAGCGGGTCGACGGCGACGGCCGGGTCCGGTGGAACTCCAACCTCCAGTGGAGCCAGGCGATGTACGTCCTCCTCGTCGAGAGCCTCGTCCGCGGGGAACCGTACGGTCTCGCTCCCGAAGGGTGAGCACCGACTCCCTGGCGGTCGGGGTTCCCGACAAGCGGTCGTCGATCGGGCGGCCCGGCCAGACGGCGCTCACAGGTACGCTCTCCTCGCCGCCAGTCTGCCGTCGTTCGCCCGACGAACTAAACGGTGGCCGGGGGTTCACGCCAGCGCGTCGGGTGTCCGTCTCGTGCCAAGGGGTTATACACTTCACCCTCGTAATCCCCCCTCATGGCAACGGAGACGACGACGCTGGACAGTCGTGCGTTCGGTCTGGCGTGCGCCCTGCTCTGGGCCGGCGCCGTGGGCGTGCTCGGCATCACGGCCCGGTTCGGCTGGGGACGGCGATGGCAGCGACTCCTCGCCGACGTCTACCGGGGGTACGACGAGTCCGCGTCCGGACTGCTCACGGGCGCCGCCTGGGCGTTCGCGGACGGTTTAACGGGCGGCTACCTGTTCGCGTGGCTCTACAATCGGCTTCAGAAGGCGACCGAACTCCGTGTCGAACCCGACCAGCGACGGATGACCGAATTCTAACGCGGCCGGACGGGCATCGCCCCCGACCACTGGCCAGCGTGGCGCCGACCGCTCCGCACACCCGACACCCGGTGGAGCGACGCGACTCCCGACGCCCGGCTCCGACGTCGTCGGCCAGCTGGTGAGTTCGCCGACGTCGTCGACCCGACGGTTCGTCGAGTCACCCGACCGGCCTGCTCATCTGCGTGCGCCTAACCGGCCTGCTCGTCTGCACGCGAGTGTCACCGCTGGCGCGCCGAAACGTCCCCGACGAGTCTCTCGACGCCGCGCCCGGTTGCGACGTGGGCGCCCCTCGTTCGCGATGGTCCCCCGGACTGGTCGAACCGCTAACCGGTCGCGCGCTGACGGATCGTGGTGGCCGCGACGCCGCACGTGAGTAGATACCACCTTCCGATCATCGTCTGTGACGACCTCGTAACTACGCGCAATCGACTGGTCACCAGAAATAATCGTGAGAGGGTCGTCCGTCAAAGCGCAGATGCGACAACTACTGGCACGAGACGTGAAACGTCGGACTGTTCTCTCAGGACTGAGCGGCCTCGCCCTCGGCGGAGCCATGGCGGCCGGGTCGTCGACGGCCCAGGAGGAGGCCGAGTACAGCATCGTCCAGGAGGGACGATGCGTCCCCCTGTCTCCGATCTCGGGTGAGGTACCCGTCGAAGAGGTCTACAACTACCAGATGCGCGAGGGACGGTGGAACGGCACCGCCGGGGCCTCCGACGACGGCGGACCGTACTACGCTTCGAAGGGACTCGAAGGGATCCTCCGTGAGAACACGAGCCACCTGTTCCTCTACGACGGCCCCGAAGGCCTGAGTCTCGTCGTGATCCACGGTAAACCCGGCGCGAGTGGCGGTGGCAATGGCAACGCCGGTGGCGGTGGCAATGGCAACGCCGGTGGCGGTGGCAATGGCAACGCCGGTAGCAATGGCGGTGGCGGCGGCAATGGCAACGCCGGTGGCAACGGCGGTGGCGGTGGCTCGGCCACATTCACCATCGCCGGCCTCCCCGAGGACGGTTCGTGGGTCGTGAAGGACGACTTCTATCTCGACCCGGAGACGGGCGAACAACACGCATCGAACTTCGACGTCTGGCGCGACGGGGAGGAGCCCCAGACGATCGCGTGGACGTGGGCCGACCGGGCCACGGACGGCGGAGCGTTCAGAGACCTCGGATCGGACTTCGAGTTCGAAATCGCGCCGGGGTTCAACGACGACGCGATGCGCCTCGCGAAGAACTACGACGGCGAGGTAACCGAGTGGCAGGTACTCTCGGGGCCGACCGCGGACCTCGGCCGGACCTCGCTGGCGCTCGACGCGCCGGTCACGGTTCGGGCGACGGCCTGTTCGGAGTCCGACTAGAACGGCGGGTAACCCTCGAAGAGCGGCGACGGGGAGTGACGACCGTAGAGCGCCAGCCGCCCACCACCACCCTTCCGACACGACGCCATCGACATGGCCTCGTTGTCGCCGGTTGCGTCGCCCCCGTCGAACGGACGTCGGCTTCGGCGTCCACGCGAGGGTCCCGGCTCGATCGCAGCCACGAAACAGATTGGATCTGGCGCGCGGCAGGGCCGTCGACGACATTACCAACTCGCTATTCGGGAATTTGCGCTCGAACGGCCCGTTACTGGCTAATCTTTGGTTATCAAATCGCCCCCGATCTGACACAACGTCAGTGAAGGAGGTGAGCGCGTCGTCGACGATCGGAAGACGGCAAGGGCACACTGGCGGCCGACAGCGAACTGGCCAGTCGCTCGTCACGTGTCGGTATCGCTTCCTGTACGAGTATAACTGTCTGAAGGATCGGTCAGGCGACGCCTGCGACACCAAGCCACCGTTGCCTGCGTGACGATCGCGGTCGATACCGATTCGACTGTCGCTCTCCCCGACGCGGTTCTCGTCCCGTCACCGTGCCGTACGGACGCGGTCGCCGGAGTCGGCGAGGAACGTTTACGAACCTATGACTGTAAGCAGTACCGGCGTGGGTCCCGCCCCAGCGCCGACGGATGACGTCGGGCCTTCGGCAAGTCATTTGACAATGGCGAAGGTCTGATCGGGTGTAGGGCCCCCTCGGCGACGGCCCCGGCGTCGGGAGCGTCGTACTGCAGACTCGCCGTCGCCACCGACTGGAGGTCCATCGCCGTTCGGACAGCCACCGCAGGTCGACCGTCTACCGAACTCGGCCAGCACGACTACGCCGACCGGGACCGTCAGAAAGTGGCGCTCTCAGGCGTAAGCCATTCGATTTCCGGATGACCTGCGAGGAATTCGCGAGGGTCAAAAGCGGCGGCCGGGATTTTTTGCACTCGCGCGTCGGAGGCACCGGGATTCGTCGACAATCGGATGACGATCCGGCCTGTTACCGAAGGCGGTTCCGAGACCGTGGTGTGGCCGGGGGCCTCGAGCGGTCTTTTCGACCGATTGGTTTGACAAATCCAAAACAGTCGAAGGTTCGCGTCGGAGTCAGTCCGCGCCCGCCTGCGCCCGCGCCACGCCGGCGCGGCCGATCGCCTTCCAGCGGTTGGAGCGGTACCGCAGCCAGTTGATCGCCGCGCGGGCGTAGACGTCGGCCCAGACGGAGACGAAGACCGCCGACAGACCGAACCCGAGCCCCGGCGTCACGGCGTACCCGAAGGCGGCGACGGTGACCCCGGACGGCAGGGCGAGCGCCGCGATCGGTAACCGGATCAGGTAGTTGCCGACGAGCGTGGCGTAGAACGGAACCCGCGTGTCGCCGGCGCCACGGAGCGCTCCCTGGAGCGTCCGGCTGACGCCGAACCCCGCGATCGAGGCGGCGAAGACGTAGATGAACGTCGCGGTGAGCCCGACGTCTTCCGCGCCGAACAGCACCGCCAGGTGCCGGGCGCCGAGGACCACCGCCGCGCCGAGGAGGAGTTCGGTCGCCAGCCCGAGTCGGACGGTCTGCCAGCCGTAGGCCTCGGCGGTCCCCTCGTCGCCGTCGCCGAGGGCCTGCCCGACCAGCGAACTCGACGCGGTGGCGTACCCGAACGCCGGCATCCGCGCCAGCGTCACGATCCGTCGGCCGATCGCGTAGGCGGCCACGACGTTCGTCCCCAGCGCGCCGAGGACGAAGAGGAAGGGGAAGCGCGCCGCGATCCCCCCGAGCCGGGTTCCCGAGAGCGGCAGCCCCACCCGGACGATCTCGCGGAGGATCGAGAGGTCGACGTGGGGCCCGCCGAGGGTCAACTCGACGTCGAACCGGCCGGAGAGGAACGCGGCGGTAAACAGCGTGGCCTGGAGGACGTTCGCGACCGCGGTGCCGATCGCCGCGCCGGCGATCCCGAGGCGGGGGAACGGCCCCAGTCCGAAGATGAGGACGGCGTTCACGGCGGTGTTCGTGGGCAGCGAACTCGTCCGGATGTACATCGGCGTTCGCGTGTCGCCGACGCCCGCGAGCGCTCGGGAGGAGACGATGGTCCAGAAGTGAAACGGGGTCGAGAGCATCAGGAGTTTCAGGTAGGTGGCGCCGAGGGCGATCGCCCGCGGGTCGTCGGTCAACACGTCGATCAGCGGCCCGGCCCAGACCCAGCCGGCGACCGCGAGCGGCACCGAGATGAGAAGCGTGAGCCAGAGGGACTGCTTGAGCGCGAGGTTGGCGCGCTCGGGATCGTCGGCCCCGGTGAAGCGCGACACGATGCTGATCGTCCCGCTCGCCAGCGCGAGGCCGAGCCCCAGCGTGATCAGGCTGTACTGGATCCCGAACTGGAGGGCCGCGACGGCCGCCGACCCGAGCGCGAGGCTCACCATGAAGAAGTCGATCGTCTGGACGAGCGTCCGGAGGCCGCCGGTGACGATCACCGGGACTGCGAGGTCGAAGATCTCCTCGCCCATCTCTCGGTCGACGACGCCGAGACGGGCCAGCGCGGCCGGGAACGCCCCGAGCGCCGACCGGATGCCGTCCCCCAGCGTGCTGCGCACGTTCCGAAGTGGTCGGGGGCCGACATATACCTTGGCGTCTGCGGGTGGTCCCTGGGCGCGCGTCTCCGTGGCCCGATTCTGTATGGCTCTGTCGTCCCCACGCATGCGTCCCTGTCGCCCCCTCACGTCCGGCCGCCCCTCACGTCCGGCCGCCCCTCACGTCCGGCCGCCCCTCACGTCCGGCCTCCCCTCACGTCCGGCCGTCCCTCGCGTCTGCTTCTCCCCCCGTCGTATCGACCTCACAGTCGGTGACGTCGCTGAGCCAAAACTTATCCGTTCGCCAGAAATATCACGCGTATGGACACTGTAACGTCGGCCGACGGGACCCGTATCGCCTACAGTCGAACCGGTGACGGTCCCGCCCTGCTCCTCGTCCACGGGACCGGGGTCGACCGACGCGTGTGGGACGACGTGACCGCGGCCCTCGGCGAGTCGTTCACCGTCTTCGCCGTCGACCGCCGCGGACGGGGCGACAGCGGGGACCTTCGGCAGACTTCGTCCACTGAGCCGACCAGAACCGAAGGTTCCGGTGACGCTGACGCGTACGCCATCGAGCGGGAGTTCGACGACCTCGCGGCGCTCGCCTCGTCCGTCGACGGGCCGGTGAACCTGCTCGGCCACTCGTACGGAGGGATCTGTGCAATCGGCGCCGCACCGCGTCTGTCGAATCTCCGTCGACTGATCCTGTACGAGCCGCCCCTCTGGCGTGGCGACGGCCCCTCGACGCCCTCCCCATCCCCCGAGCAGCGCAGGATGGCGGAACTGGCCGACCGAGGCGAACACGAGGCGGTCCTCGAAACGTACTGGGCGGACATGCGGGGCCAGCCCGACCGGCTGGAGCGGCTACGGTCGCGCCCCGACTACGACCGGCGGGTCGACGCAGCACACACGCTTCCCCGCGAGATGCAGGGTCGACGCGAGTACCGACCGACGCCCGAGACGTATCCCGACGTCGACGTCCCGACGCTGTTGCTCAACGGCTCCGAAACCCACGACGGATTGAAGCGGGCCGCTGCGGTGACCGAGGACCTCTTTCCCAACACCACGAGCGTCGAATTCGAGGGCCACGGCCACGCGGCGATGAACACCGCGCCCGACCGGTTCGTGTCGGAGGTCGTCTCGTTCCTCACCGACGGGTGACGGACGCCCACTTCCGCTGACGCGCCGCTACGGAGGATTTCGCGCCCGGCGGACAGTGCGCGGGGTCCTCGTCGCGGAACGTTCTTCGAAGAAAACATTATTAACGATCACTCAGAATTCGAGTCGATGGCATACCAAGGCTACGCGGATTACTTCCAGTCGCCGCTCATCATCAGCGTCGCTCCGACGGGTGGGATGCACGGGAAGGAGGCCAACCCGAACCTCCCGGAGCAGCCCGAGGAGATCGTCGAGGACGTCCGCCGCTGTGAGGAGGCGGGGGCCTCGATCGTCCACGTCCACGCCCGCGACGAGGACGGCGATCGGACCAAGGACCCCGCGAAGTTCCAGGAGATCCGGGACCGCATCGACGAGCGCTGCGACGACATCATCGTGAACTTCACCACCGGTGGCGGGGACGACAGGGAGGGCCGCATCCGGCCCGTGCTGGAGGTCGACCCGACCCCCGACATCGCCACGGTGGACCTCGGCCCCCTCAACGTCACCGGCGACGTCATCGCCCCCAACACGCGGGTCCAGAACGTCGAGTACGCAGAGCGGATGCGGGAGGCCGACGTCAAGCCCGAACTGGAGGTGTTCGGCCCCGGCCACCTGACCGAGGCCCACTACCTCGCCGAGGAGGACCTTCTCAACGAGCCCTACTGGACGACGCTCATCCTGGGGATGCAGACGGGGACGATCCCGCACCCGCGCAACCTCCTGAATCTCGTCGACAACCTCCCCGACGGCGCCGAGTGGCAGTGCATGGCCATCGGCAGGCACCAGCTCCCGCTGACGACGATGGCGATCCTCCTCGGGGGCCACGTCCGTGTCGGGATGGAGGACAACGTCTACTTCCGCCGGGGCGAACTCGCCGAGAGCAACGCCCAGCTCGTCGAGCGCACGGCCGCCATCGCGGATCGGCTCGAACGCCCGATCGCCACCCCCGAGGAGACGCGCGAGATACTGAACCTGTAGCCGGTCCCCGACCGAACCCGGTTCGCCCCGATCGGTCAATCTCCCGACCCGGGGCCGATCGCCGATCCGGTTATCGAGGACGACATCGTCCGCAACGTTGCCGCTTCTTTCGTAAGTGATCGTACTTTCGGAAGTCGGGTGCGCCGTGTGGGTCAAAGACGCGCTACGTCGCCGCGACGCGTTGTCGGCACTGTCGGCGCAGGGCCTCGACCGCCACTGACGCCGTGTACCGTCGGTTCCGACGGATTAGCTCATCGGGCCGTGCCTGTCTCTCGGTCCTGTCGAGCGCTCGCACTCCGATCGAACCGGACCGATAGTCACCTCCCGTCACGCGCCGTGAGGAATCGATCGACGGATGCGTGCCTCCTGCGCGTCCGTTCGTCGCAGCGAACGGTTCTGGCGACCCTGGTCCCGATCGCGACGGCCGCCCGCTGTGCGATGCGTTCGCGCCTTCAAATTTTGTCCAAATTGTTACGTCGAAATCCATGCCATCAGTCGACGAATGTCGATCGCGAGATCCAGGCTGCGCCCCGGGCCGACGGGTCCGCCGCCTCTAAGCTCTCCCGCGACGAGTCCGTCGCTTCCGATCGACCCGCACCCGATCCGCGTTCGGGCCCGTCGTCAGCGCCGGGTCGTCGAGTCGAAGTCCCGGGACGACTTGATCCGGTCGGGCCCGACGGTGTACTCATCGACGAGGTCGTCCCAGCCGTCCGGGAGGTCGATCCGTTTCGTCACCGGCCCGTCGATCGAGAGCCCGACCGTCGCGTTGACGGGGGGCGGGCGACGCTGGCGTAGCAAGTACGACGTCGAGGTCGTCGCGTAGCGCGACACGACCGTTGAGTAACGCCGAGCGCGGCGTCTTCCCGGAGTACGCCCTGTAAGCGAGGACGCACCCGCGCTCCCTCCGATCCCGGTTCATGCCGTTTCACGTCCGTTCCAGAGCGTCATACCACCTTCACAAAGTATTGATTTCGAGTGGTTTTTAGTGAAACGGCTGATCAGCGTGGATGCGAACGTAACGCCAGTAACTCTATCAGTTCTGAGTGATCTGTCTGAGTCGTTGCTAAATACAGGGCTCGTGACCTGTACGTAGGGAGTTGATTGAAAATCAGTATGAGCGGCGTTCTTGAACTGCGCCGTTAGAGCCGTGAATAACCAGTGTATCTCCGCTGCTAGTCGTTCTTTGACCTGCTTTAACAGCTGGGTTCATTTTTTCGATGGTTTGAGACAACTGAACCGCCACTTTTCTGAAGCCTCCACTGATTACCGCTCGGAACCACGATATTCTGTCATCTACTTGCGTCGTGAAGTCCATATATCAAAAGTCTATGGGATAATTATCAATTAAGTGCTAAGTTATGTAGAGCCTCTGCACCGATCAATAGATCCTCTATCCATTACCCTAGGAGGATCCAAGAGACGTGCTGGGAAGTGAAGCAGCATCACTTTCTCGTGCAGGGGAGGTGATTTTGAATCTCACCGTTCAAATTGACCTGAATGGAGAACGGGCAGTTCGGGCTGAAGGAAGCAGTATCGATAGCCCTCGGCGGCATGATCGGCGGGGGGATCTATGCTGTCCTCGGCGTCGTTACCCAGATTACCGAGGCGGCCACGTGGTTCGCCTTCCTGCTCGCTGGGACAGTGGCGATCTGTGCCGGCTACTCGTTCATTGGATTAAACCAAGTCGTCACTGACCAAGGTAACGACGGCGGAGGAGCGGTGACCTTCGTTCAGTCGTTTACCGGGAACGCGACGCTTGCGGGGATGATTGGGTGGACCCTGTTGGTCGGATACGTCGGCTCGATGGCGATGTACGCCTTCGCGTTCGGTGAGTTCACGATCACGTTCCCGTACATCCCCCAATCGGTGGCTGGTATTCCATTGCGACCAGTCATCTCCGTGCTCGCGGTTGCCGGGTTCGTTGGCCTCAATCTGGTCGGTGCCCGCGCCACCGGATCCACCGAGAACGCACTCGTCGCAGCCAAGATCCTCGTTCTCCTCGTCTTCGGCCTTGGCGGACTACTTTATGCGGTCTCCATCGCGTCAGCCCCCGTTCACTACGGAACGTCATCGCTCACGTCCTTTAGTCCGATCATGGCCGCCGCCGTGGCCTTCGTCGCCTTCCAGGGGTGGCAACTGTTGTTCTACGATCAGGACAGCCTGGAGAGCCCGCTGGAGCAGATCCCGAAGGCGATCTACATCGCCATCCCGGTCGCGGTGGTAATCTATGCCCTCGTTGCGGTTGCGACGTATAACCTCGCCCCACAGGCCCTCCAGTCCCATCCGCACACGGCCCTGACCGAAGCCGCGGCCACGATCGGCGGGGTCGTCGGACTGGCGTCACTCGGCGCTCTCATCATCTCGCTTTCGGCACTCTTCTCCACGGGGAGTGCCATCAACGCGACGCTCTTCTCCGCCGGCTACTTCGCCAAGGGAATGCTCTCGGACGACCTCCTTCCGGATCGAGTGGGTGACTCAAGTTCGAGCGGCCTCCCCTCACGGACGGTACTTCTCCTGGGGATCATCACGGCCGCGTTCACGGCGTATGGGAATCTTGAGGCGATTACCGCCTTTGCGTCGCTGGCGTTTATCGTGGTCTTCGGTGGAATGAGCGCGTTGGCGTTCACCCAACGAGATACCGAGTACCTCACTGCACTCTGGCCAGCCGTCGGAACCGTCGGGGCCACGGGATTTTTCATCCTGATGTTCTATCACCTGTACTCCGCACAACGCGGGACCTTTTACACGGTACTCGTTATCGCCGGCGTCGTGCTTGCGGTCGAACTGCTCTACTTCGAACGCACCGTCATCGAACAAGAGATCCCGTACCTTAGCGCCGAAGGGCAGCAATCGTCTTGATAACGCTCCACGAGCGCTCCCTCGAAGCCATGTACCGTCAATAACTCCAACCGTGATCATGTCTCCGGAGGCACTCGTCGGAATGGTCAGTCCGGGTGCGGCCCTCGCCGGGGTTCTTGGAAACCCCTGGTTCTACGCCGTCTTCTCTGCCGTCGGGCTCACAATCGGCGCCGCGGTCGGCATCTGGCTCTCGCCTGAGGAGAGCTGGCAGTCGGGGGTGGGTCGCTCATCATCTCGCTTGCCTTCGAACTCTACGAGCCGGCCGTCAAGGCGATCGGCCAGTGGTATGCATCCGGCTCCCTTGTCCTTGGGGTTCTCGCCTTCGGTCTCCTCGACATCTTCATTGATCGAACGTTGCACGATCCGTCGGAGGAGAACGGCTGGGGGCTGTGGTGGAGCGTCACGACCGACGGTGTCCCAGAGAACGCGGCGATGGGGGCTCTGCTCGGCATCGGTGGCCATGGTGCGGTGGCGTTTCTCTTTGCACTCGTAGTTACGAACGGCTCTCAGTCGATGATGTCGGCGCACAACATGATCGAGAACCATGCTCGGATCGTCACCCTCCTCGCTTGGGCCGCGACGGGTATCGTGGTCGGTGCGTCAGTGATGCTCGGGTTCTGGTTCATCCCGAGCCTGCCCGACTACTGGCTCGCCGCCGTCCGCGCCTTCGCCGGCGGAGCCATCCTCTCCTCGCTTGCGGGCGAGATCTTCCCAGACGCTTACCAGGACGCCGGGCCGTGGATCACGCTTGCGACAGCGGTCGGCTTCCTCGGGTCGTTCCTGCTACGGTGAACCGCCCCGTTTCAAAAGTAGTGACGGGAACGTGACTCACTTGCTCTATCACCTCAGGACACACCCGAGGTTCGTTGGTCACACCCTCCGGGAGTTCGATTTGCGGAATTGGTTCTCTACATTCAGCAGCCGGTTTCTGACAGAACTCGGGGAGAACATCAGCACCCACGGTGAGTAGCTCGTCTGTATCCAGCACGCCGCTTCTGATAGCTTCCCAGCAGATGATCCGGCGCGTGCAAGAGACACAGCGCGCATCCGGCATCGAGTTCCACTACCCATCCCGACAGATGGAGTTCTGCCACTGAACACAGGGCATATCAATTGGAGGTTCGGTCGCAAAGGACTTCAAGTCAGACCGTTACGAACCACCAGTCCGAAACGGAGAGAACGCAAACGGATTCCACCGAGCAACTCGGCCTCCCTCTCAGTCCACCCCTGAATCATCCCCCTCACGTTCGTGGACCCGGACCGTCGAAATTCGCGTCCCCTCGACGCTCGTCACCTCGACGACGTACCCGTCGACCTCGACGCAATCGCCACGTTCCGGCGCACGGTCGAGTCGTTCGAGTACCAGTCCACCGATCGTTTCGACCTCGTCGCTCGTGAAGTCTCCCTCGATCACGTCGTTGATTTTCGACAACGGGACGCCGCCGTCGATGTCGTACCCGTCATCGTCACGCCGGCGAATCGAGGGTTCACGCTCGTCCACATCAAACTCGTCTCGGAGGTCTCCGACGAGTGCCTCGACCACGTCTTCAACCGTCGCGATCCCCTCGAATGCCCCCCACTCGTCGATGACTGCGGCCATCTGCTGCTGATTGTCCCTGAACTGTCTCAGGAGATCGTTCAGTGCCATCGTCTCGGGAGCGATGACGATCTCGCGGGCGATGTCGCCGACTATCTCGGCGTCCCCGTCCCCCACCTCAGCTCGTAGCACGTCCTTGAGGTCCACGAATCCGATCACCTGGTTGCCGTCGTCGGCATCCAGAACTGGATAGCGCGTATGATCCGCCTCGAGGATGATCGACTGAAGGTCGGAGAGCGAGGCGTCAGCGGGAACGCTCACCACGTCCGGTCGTGGAACCATGACCTCCCGCACGACGATGTCGTCGAGATCGAAGACCCGCTCGATCATCGTCACTTCCGCAACGTCGATATCCCCCTCCTCGCCGGACCGAGTCAGTACCCGAAGGAGCTCCCGTTCGCCGAGCGTCTCGTCCGTTTCGGACGCTGGTGGGACGCCGAGTGCTCGCGTAAATGCGTTGGCGGCCCCGTTGAACACGACGATTCCCGGATAGAGGAGATAATAGAAGATCTTCATCGGCGGGGCAAGGAACAGGGAGAGTCGCTCGGTCTGGGCGATTGCGAGGGTCTTCGGCGCGAGTTCACCGAAGACGACGTGGAGGAACGTGATGATACTGAAGCCGATCGCGAACGCGACGAGATGGATGAGACTCACCGGGAGAATCGGTTCCAGCACGGGCTCGATGAGCGCCGCGACTGCGGGCTCGCCGACCCATCCCAATCCGAGCGAGGCGATGGTGATACCGAGTTGCGTCGTCGCGAGATAGTCGTCGAGGTTCACCATCACTTCCTGGAGCGTCCCCGCGCCGGGGCGTCCCTCCTCGGCAAGTTGTTCGACCGATGTCCCTCGTATCCGTACGAAGGCGAACTCTGCAGCGACGAAAAAGCCGTTGAGTACCACGAGAGCCAGCGCGACGACGACCTGCCCAACCGAGAGCGCGACGTTCACCATTGTTGGCGCTGGAAGCTACGGCTGCTCGATTGTCGTGTATCCATATTTGTGCATCTTGTTCCATCTACTAAAATCATATAAAAGAGGCTCGAAGCGAACTGACTGTTGCGATCATCGTGCAGTCCTGTAGCTCTCCGGATCCAAACTGTCCTGTTGAACATCTGTCGGATATCCCCTCTGCACCGAGCAATCCGGGGGGCCAGTACGCGGGGTATGCAAACCGATCAATGATACCCAGGTTCCGTTCCTCCGTTCGTCCGCCGCCCGCTGGTCGCTTCGACGTCACGAAAAGATTCATTGTGGACCCCCGAGAGGCGCCACTCGAATCCGATGAAGAAGCTCCTCGCAAGCGTCGGCATCGGCAACGCCACCGTCGACACCGTCCTGCCCTCGACGACCGTCACGCCGGGCGAAACCGTCGAGGCCGCGGTGGAGATCACCGGCGGCAACGCCGAACAGGACGTCGGGGCCATCCGGTTCGACCTGGAGACGCGCATCAGGACCGACGACGGCTACACCGACGTCGACGTCGATCGCTTCACGCTCGCGGAGTCGCTCACCATCGAACCCGGCGCCGAGGAGACCCGCCCCGTCGACGTCGACGTTCCCTACCACACCCCGATCACGGTCGGGAACACGCGCGTGTGGATCGAGACGGAACTCGACATCGACCGCGCCGTCGACCCCGAGGACACCGACTACCTCGACGTGCAGCCGACGCCGCGACTGCGCGCCGTCTTCGACGCGATGGACGAACTCGGGTTCTCGTTCCGAACCGCCGACTGCGAGTTCGATCCCCACGGGCGGTACACCGGCGGTCGACGGTTCGTCCAGGAGTTCGAGTTCCGGCCCCAGTCCGGCCCGTTCGCCGGCGACCTCGACGAGGTCGATCTGATCGCACGCCCCGCGGCCGAGGCGCTCACACTGTTCGTCGAGGTCGACCGCCGCGGCGGCCTGCTCTCGGAACTGACCGACACCGACGAGCGCGCGACGAGCGCGACGATCGAGAGCGCGGACGTCGGCACCGTCCGGGAGCAACTCCGCTCGCTGATCGAACGGCACGCCTGAGGTCGACGGCACCCCGGCCGGCCAAACGCGACCCGGCGCTGACCGTCGAACCCTGGCGCTGACCGGCGAACCCCGGCGCTGACCGGCGAACCCCGGCGCTGACCGGCGAACGCGACCACCCCGGTCGCCTCCCTGTCCTACCCCCGGCCGCCTCCCCGTCCTGCCCCCCGCCGCCTCCCCGTCCTGCCCCCGGTCGCCTACTCACCCCGCCCTCGGCCTTCCTTGCTTCGCGATGGATGGCGGTTACTGGTACCGGAGTGTGCGACCTGCTACCACAGACTTATACCGGCCGCAATTATCGTTAGGGTTCATGCGGTTAGGCAGATTCATCGTCGAGACGCACTGTCACGCCCAGCGGATCGCCGCCCGGATGTCGGGCGACAGGGACATCAGCTACCAGCGGCTGGCCGAGAAGATGCGGACCTCCCGCCCGGCCGACGAGGCCGACGACGACGACGAGGTGGTCCTCTACGACAACTCCGACCGACTGCTGTACGACATGGACGCCTACGACGTCGACATGTGCGTCCTCCAGCCGGGGGCCTGGTTCGAGAACGGGCTGAACCAGCAGATCATGGAGAAACACCCCGACAAGTTCGTCTCCGCCGCGACGCCCATCCAGACCGAGAAGGCCCACTACCGGGGCGAGGAGGAGTGGACCATCGACAAGGCCTGCGAGGAGGTCGACGAGTGGCTCCAGGAGGACGGCTTCAAGATGATCGGCGAGGGCGTCCCCATGCCGCCGGAACTCGACCGGGTGATGGAGTGGCGCGAGCGCCGACCCCAGGTGCGGAAGGTGTTCGAGGTGGCCGCGGACCACGACGTACCGGTCGGCTGGCACACGGGCTACCCCTCGGGCTACTCCACCGGCAAGTGGCGCGCGCCCGACTGGGAGGACCCGACGCTCGCCGGCGACATCAAAGAGGAGTTCCCCGACGTGCCGATCATCTTCCAGCACGGCGGCATGCAGGGCCACTGGCGCGACACCTACGTCGAGAAGTGCTGCGAGGTCGCCTCCGCCTGGGACGACGTCTACCTGGAGGTGGGCCTCTACTGGGCCGACCTGATGAAGAAGCCGTTCAAGGACACCAACATCGGCCCCGAGCAGATGATCTGGGGCGGCGACTGGGGCGCCTCGCTCCCCCAGGTGTCCCAGCCGGACGACGACCCGCCGTTCTACTGGGACCAGCGCTCCGACCGCGGCCTGCCAGCCCACCAGTGCGACTACTGGGGGGCGGCCATGCGCCAGATGTTCCAGTTCGCCCAGGACCAGCAGGTCGAACAGGACAAGCTCAACCTGATCATGGGCGGCAACATCGCGCGGCTGCTCGACCTGGACGGCCCGGATCCGCGCCTGTTCGAACAGTACCTCGACGCCTGAGCCAGCATGCGAGACACCAGCCGCACGGAACTCCCCGTCGTTCCGGAGCTGTCGACGATCACCGCGGAGACCAGCCCCGGCGAGGTCGCCTTCGGGGACGTCGACACCGGCGAGGAAGTCACGTGGGCCGAGTTCGACGCCCGGAGCGTCCGGGCGGCCAACGCCGTCCGCGACCACGCCGGGCAGGGCGATCGCGTCGCCTTCCTGTGTGACGGGTCGGTCGAGCACACGGTCCTCTGGAACGGCGCGCTCAAGGCCGGCTGCGTCGTGTCGAACCTCCACACCCGCGGCGCCCCCGACACGATCCGGTACTGCCTCGACGAACTCGCGCCGCAGATCCTCGTGTTCGACGAGCGGTTCGCGGACCTCTACCGGGAGCACCTCGCCGGGGCGGCCGCGGGCGTCGAGGTGGTCGTGATCGGCTCGGGCGACGGCGACGCTGACAGCGCCGGCGACGTCGACGGGGACGACGGAGAGGTCACGGACCTCGACGGCGCGACGTCGGCCGCGGCGTTCACTGCCGACCGATCGACGACGCCACCGGACGTCTCCATCGGCGAGGACGACCTCGCGGCCATAATGTGGACCTCCGGGACGACCGGGAAGCCGAAGGGGTGGTGCTTCACCAACCGGGGACTGGTGCAGCGGGGGCAGAAGATGCTGAGCACCGGCACGCAGAGCGCACACACGCGGCGATTGCAGGGGTTGACGCCCTCGTTCGCGGCGTGGTACTCCGTCCTCATGCCGGCGCTGATGGGCGGCGCGGCCACCTACTACGTCAGCGAGTGGGACCCCGAACGGTACCTCGAACTGATCGAGGAGAAGGGGATCACCAGCCTCACCCTCGTCCCGACGATGTGGCAGGAGATGCTCCGCCTGGAGTCGTTCGACGAGTACGACCTGAGTTCGCTGCAGACGGCCGGCGCGGCGGGCGAGCGACTGACGGTCGAGACGGTCAAGCGACTGCGGGAGCGGGTCTGCGAGACGGTCGGGAACAGCTACTCCGCGACCGAGGCCATCGTGACCTTCATCCGGTACGACGAGACGAACGCGGATCGGATCGACGAACTCGGCGGGACGGTCGGGAAGGCGGTCCCGGGGACGCGGGTGCGCGTCGTCGAACCGGACGGCGCGCCCGACGACGAGAAGCCGCCGGGGGAGGTCGGCGAACTCATCGTCCGGACGAACGACCACCCCGTGTGGGCGTGGAACCGAACCGAAAAGAGCGAGGACGCGTTCACCGACGGCTGGTGGTACTCCGGCGACCTGGGCTACCGGGACGAGGACGGCTACCTCTACCTGGAGGGCCGCAAGGACTTCATGATCATGTCGAAGGGGATCAAGGTCCCGCCGGGCCCGGTCGAGGAGCGCCTCAACGCCCACCCGAAGGTCGACGAATCGGCCGTCCTCGGGGTGACAGACGAGGAGTTCGGCGAGCGGGTGACCGCCGTCGTCGCCTCGACGGACGACTCGCTCACCGCCGACGAACTCGACCAGTGGTGTCTGGACGACGACTCGCTGGCCCGCCACGAACGCCCCCGCGAGTACCGGATCACGGCGGAGCCGCTCCCGAAGACGGTGACGGGGAAACTGGACCGGACGTCCGCGAAGGAACGGATCCTGGACGCCGGCGAGTAGCCCGGTCCCGCCCCGTGGCCCCCCTCCCCGAATCGGGTGGTATCCCCTCCCCGAAACGGGGGGTGGGCGGCGGGACTCCTTTGGGCGTGCCCTCGCTAGGTGGACGCGATGGCGCTACGTTCGCTGCTCGCGCGAGAGGGGTCGGAGACCGGGTGGTGGCTGCTCACGGTCGTGCTGGGCGTGACGGTCGCCCTCGTCCTGTGGCAGTTCCTCGGGGCGCTGGTCCTGGGCGTGTTCGTCTACTACGCCACCCGTCCGGTGTACGAGAGGATGGCCGGGCGGATCGGGGTGCCGAGCCTCGCGGCGTTCGCCGCGCTGTTCCTGATCGCGCTGCCCGTGATCGTCCTGATCGCCTACACAGTCCTCGTCGCCGTGGCGGAGGTGCGGACCCTCACCGGCACGGAACTGGCGCTGTTCGGAAATCTGCTTCAGCCGTTCGTGGACCTCCCTTCGTTGCCCCGGGACCCCCAGCAACTCGTCACCGTCGTCGTCTCCGATCCGGGACAGTTCCAGTCGTTCTGGCGGCCGGAGGCGTTTCAGCAGGGACTCGGCGTCGTCGCCGCCTACGTCGACGCGTTCGTCTCAGCCCTCCTGAACGCCTTCATCGCGCTCACGGTCGCGTTCTACCTGCTGCGCGACGATCACCGGCTGGCGGCGTGGTTCCGGGCTGCCGTCACCGACGCCGACCCCGCGTTCGACGAGTACGCGAGGGTCGTCGACCAGGACCTCCAGACGATCTACTTCGGGAACATCCTCAACGCGTTCGTGGTGGCGGTCGTGGCCGGCATCTCCTACAACGCCCTCGACCTGCTCGCGCCCGCGGGCATCTCGATCCCGACCCCCACGTTGCTGGGGCTGTTGACCGGCGCGGCGAGCCTGATCCCCGTCGTCGGAATGAAACTGGTGTACGTGCCAGTCGGCGTCTACCTCCTGGGCGTCGCGCTCGTGGTCGACAGCCGCCTCGCCTGGGTCCCGATCGCCTTCCTCGTCGTCTCGCTCGTCGTCGTCGACGGACTCACGGAGGTCCTCCTCCGGCCGTACATCTCGGGGCGCAACCTCCACGTGGGACTGGTGCTGTTCGCCTACATTCTGGGCCCCCTCTTTTTCGGCTGGTACGGGCTCTTCCTCGGGCCCCTGTTGCTCGTGCTGGTGGTCCACCTCGCCCGCATCGTCGTCCCGGATCTCGTCCGCGGCGGCGCCGTGACGCCGGGCGCCGTCGGAGGCGACCCCATCCCGGACGCCGACGCGTCCGACGCCGTCGGGGCGACCCGTCCCGCCGAGGAGCGCGGCGGATCTGGCGACGCCGGCGAGGCAGTCGTTCCGGACGAGACGGGGGACGCCAGCCACGCAGTCCTTCCGGACGAGGATGCAGACGCTGCCGACGCGGCGCCCCCCGACGACGGTGCGGACGCCGGCGGCGCCGCCACCGACGATCCCCCCGCCGACCGACGGGGAGGTACCGGGGACGACGAGTCCTCGACCGACGGGACGTAGGACGCACACGTCGTCGTCCGATCGACGGGGGTAGAGTAGATTTCGTGTGCTTTCTGCCGGACTGGCACGTCGATCCCAGGGAAACGGTTTCGGTTTCGATGCGAGCGACGCCTTTCTGCTCTCGGCGACGAGGTTCAGCACGCGGTGCCGCTCCGATTGTCGCGTTTCTGCCGCGATTCTCGCTCGTCGCGGCTCCGTTCTCGTGTGTCGCCGCTCCGATTCTCGCTCGTCGCCCTGGCGTTACATCGGCCGCGACGTCGTAGACCTGAAATCGACCCCAGTGAGGCGGTCGACGACCGATGTAGAGCGGATCTGACGACGTCCGGTGGTCGCGTACTCGGCGATCGGCCCCGTCGAGCCTTGTGGATGACTCACATATAACCTAAAGGAATAGGCTCACGTTCTAACTAGTTGCGGCGTAGAGTGTTCGTAACCACCAATGGCTTCGTCGGATGGTACTTCATCAAATGCAGTTCTCGAAATCGAGTTCAGCCTGCGGGACTCGACGGTTCCCTTCGTCAGCGTCTCGGAAGGGGCGGCGTGTAGGCTCGATCTCGTAGAGGTGGTCCCGCGGGGGGACGGACGGTACGCGAAATTCTTCGGGGTGAGCGGAGCCGACCCGGCAGACGTCACTTCCCGCGCCGCGAGGTACGAGCGCGTGGACGCGACGGTCGTGAACGATCGCGACGCGGGCGGCCTGGTCGAGCTCGTCGTCGACGTTGACGCGCCGACCGTCCGCCTCGCCGAACTCGGCGTCGTGCCCACGGCGGTGTCGAGCGAGGACGGTCACGCTCGAATTTGTGCTGAGATCCCGCCGCGGTGCGAGAGTTCGACCGTCATCCAGACGTTCCTCGACGCGTATCCAACCGCGGACCTCGTTTCGAAGACGGAGACCGACGCTATGTCGCCGCTGGTGTTCGAGGCGTCGCACAGGCGGACGTTTCACACGCAGCTTACGGACAGGCAACGGGAGGTGCTCCGCACCGCCTACGACGCGGGGTACTACGATTGGCCGCGTGAGTGTACCGGGGAGGAGGTCGCCCAGGAACTCGGGGTGTCCTCGGCCGCGTTCTCGGAGATCATCCGCGCCGCCGAGCGGAACACTTTCTCGGCACTATTGGAACAGTCGAAGCGACCGTCCGACGCCACGCGCTGAATCGAGGGGCGTCCCGACGAACAGCGGATGCTCCACGGGTTACGTTATTCGCGGGTTACGTTATCAGTGGATTACGTTACTCGCGCTCCGTCTCTGTGACGACGATGTATCCGTCTGCCAACACGCGTACGTCGCACCCTTCGAACCGGAATCGCACTTCCCTGTCGGGATCGTGGCGCGTTGTCCCCTCGTCGGAAGGGAACAACCTCTCCAGCGATCCGACGTCGACCACGTGATAGATGGGTCGCATGTCGAGTGGATTCGTCCCCGTTTCGTCGGCCACCGCCTCGACGATGGTGCTCACGAGACTGACGTCCGAATCCGGGTCGTACGTTGTTCTCGTCACGTCTGCGTCCTCGTCACGTCTGTGCCCTCGTCACGTCTGCCCCTTTGGATTCTGGCGGACTGGTTCTCGAGTCATGCTCAACAGCGGTGCCAAGGCACCACGACGGAGTGATTGTTCTCGCGGCCCTGGCATAGGTTCGGTCCCTACCACTCAAGGACGGGAGCGCCGCCGCCATCCCATCGCCGCACCCGACTGTACTCGACCCGTCGAGGCCGGGGAGAGTAGATTTCGTGTGCTTTTTGGCGGTCGGCCGACTCCCGGGGAGCGAGTCGTGCGGCCGTCGGCGCCGGGATCTGGGAGTGAGACGGCATGGCGCTCCGGCGAACGACGGCGTCGGTAAGAGAGAGTAGATTTCGTGTGCTTCCGGGTACAGAGTGGGTTCGGGTACAGCGGGGGCTAGATCGCTTCGGACTCGATCTTCTCGCGCGTTTCCAGCACGATGTCGGCGTCGAGGTCGAGTTCGTACTCGTAGTAGTACCCCCCGCTCAGCCCCTCGTTGCGCTCGGTACGTTTGAGGAAGCCGAGCATCGTGAGATCCGAGAGGTGGCTCTGGATGCTCTTGAGCGTCGTCAGCGGCTCTGTCCCGCGGGCGATGGCGACCTCCTCGTACTGGCGGCGGATCTCCTTCGAGCGGGCGGGGAGTTCCCCACGCTGGGCCATCCGGGCGAGCGTCTCGAGGACGAGCTGGGAGTGGGTCGTCTGGTCGCGGATCTTGTTCGAGAGCCGGCCGCGCTGGACCACCTGCTTCGCGTGGTCGATGTGGTCCTCGTCGATGTAGTAACTCCCGTCGCGCTCCGCCAGGTTCCCCGCCTCCCGGAGAAGGTCGATGGCCTGCCGCGCGCTCCCGGTGTCTCGCGCGGCGAGCGCGGCGGCTTTGGCGATTGCTGCGTCGTCGTACGAGTCCGAGCGCAGCGCGTCCACGGCCCGCTGGGAGAGGATCGCCCGGAGCGCGTTCGCGTCGTACGGCCGAAACGAGATCTCGGCCTCCATCAGCGTGTCCTTGACCTTCGGCGAGAGTTCCTGCCGGAAGGTGTAGTTGTTGCTGATCCCGATCACGCCCACTTTCGCTTCGGTGATGTGTTCGTTGGCCCGCGCTCGCGGGAGTTCGTAGAGGAGGGTGTCGGCGTCGTCGAGGTGGTCGATCTCGTCGAAGATGAAGAGGTGGGTCCCGCCGAGCGCGTCCAGTTTCTCGTACAGCGATTCGAAGGCGTTGCCGAGCCCCAGCCCCCGTTTGGGGAACGACTCCTCCTCTTCGTCCCGCATGTCGTTGATGAGCGACCGGACGGTCTGGTAGACGGTGCTCTTGTTGCAGTTCTCCTTGTGGACGAACAGCTCGTCCGCCTGGTCCCGGGTCTCGACCTCCTCGGCGAGGGCGCTCATCATGTAGGTCGTCACGGCCGTCTTGCCCAGGCCGGCCTTGCCGTAGACGAAGACGTTCTGTGGCGGACGACCGAAGAGGACGTCCTTCAGGGCGTCGCGGTACTGCGAGATCTCCTCGTCGCGCTTCAGAATCTCGTCGGGGTTGTGTTCCTCCGTCAGGACGACCTTCTCCTCGAAGATCGTCTCCGTGATGTCTGTGAAGGGGCCGCCCATAGAACCCCTGATTGTGCCGACCCACTAAAGTGTATCCTTCGCTTGCTTCGCATGTTTCGCCTGCTTCGAATGTTGACGGTCGGAGAGACTTCCGTCGGGAGGAGATTTCGTCAGCTCTTCACAGAGCGCGCAGATCCGCCGCGGCCGCCGTCCCGTCACGCGGTCTCGGCTTGAATCCGTCGATGTGCGCCTCCCGGCTGACGCGGACGGGCCCGCCGCTCGTCGCGAAAGCACACGAAATCTACTCTCCCTCCCTCGTTCCCACGCTCGCTCGGCGGGGGGTGGCCCCCTCCCGGAGAGCACACGAAATCCACTCTCCGTGTGGCGTCCCCCTCCCGCTCGCTTCGCCGGGGATCGACACCCCGGCCGCGCTCGCCCAGACGAAAGTATCATGATCCCGTCGGTTCCACCTCTCGTATCGATGACGGGACGCGCCGACGGATGGCACGCGATCGCCCTCGCGGTGTCCCTCGTGGTCACGCTCACCGCCGTCGCGGTCGCGACGCCGATCGCCGCCCAGCCACCGGCGGCGGACGCCGTCCATCTGTCGACGGACGCCGCCGCGGCGACGGCGCCGGACGCAGCAGCGAGCGCTTCCCCGTCCGCGGCCACCCCCTCGTCGCAGAGGGAGACAACGGAGACGACGCCCGGGACCCCGACAATCCAGCCGACCCGTGAGGTCGGCGCGTTCTCGCTCAGCCTCGTCCAGATGCTCGCCTTCTTCGTCGCCGGCGCCGTCGCCGGTGGACTGCTCATCAGCTACCGTCTCCGGTCAGAGTAGGCGCCGGGACGACGAGAAGGCTGACTTGACGCGTGGGGACGGTTGGCTCGACGCTCGCAGCGCAGAAAGCGGTGGCGAGGGATGCCTCCCTCGGCCGGGTGTCGGAAAGGTGCTCTCGCACCACCCTCCGATTGTCGGCTCGAACTATAACTGTTCGTGAATGACAGCGCTCTTTAGAATACTCTGTGCGACGAACGGGCTCCATCTCACCCGCTATCACAGAGCGCCTCAACTCACTCTCTTCCTCCACCTATTCCGGTCATTCTTGCCCAGATCGGCAGACGGCACCCGTCTTAAGCATTGTTTAAAGGAGTCATAAACGAAGTAACGTATGACTAAAACTGACAGTCAAACTTTTTATGGGTGCGCCTCAAAGGGGAGTTCAGACACACGACCACAGAAGGACCGGCACGGGGGTTTGCCCACAAGCACTCCCCGTCGGAATGTGATAGGCCGTGACGGCCTATAAGCGTTCTGTGACGTCGGGTGTCGGGAAGACAAACCATGCAACTGAAACAGTTATTCGAAAAAGATCGTGCGGTGTCGCCAGTTATCGGCGTCATCCTTATGGTCGCCATTACGGTGATCCTGGCGGCCGTGATCGGAACGTTCGTGCTTGGTCTCGGTGATCAGGTCCAAACTCAGGCGCCACAGGCCTCATTTAATTTCAATCCTGGCGATGATACCATCGTCCACAATGGTGGCGATACGCTTGAGGCCGGTCCTCTCAGCATCACCGGGTGCACAACCTCCTGTAGTGTCGGTTCTGGTCCGTTTACGGCTGGCGACCAGATTAACTCTGGAGGTGGTGGCTTCAGTCCCTCTGACACCGTGAGGGTTGTCTGGAGTAGTCCCGATAGTGACAAAAGCAGCGTTATTGGACAGTTCAACTGAACAGACATGAATTTGAATAATTTCATCACAGACAAACGAGCCGTATCTCCTGTTATCGGAGTCATCCTCATGGTGGCAATCACGGTCATCCTAGCGGCCGTGATCGGAACCTTCGTCCTGGGCCTCGGAGATCAGGTACAAAGCCAGGCTCCTCAGACCAGCTTCCAATTCGAAACCGCGAACTCCAGTACAGTCATTGTCACTCACGGGGGCGGTGATTCGATTGAGGCACAAGAACTCATCTTCAAGAGTACTGCCTTCTCGGATACCGCATGGGATGCTGCCGGAAACCGAGGGCCGCAAGGGTCCATAACGGCAGGTCAGTCAGTCGCTATTGGTAGCGGGGGTAACGCAACGGAGAGTTCACCCTCCGGGACGACGCTTCGACTCATTTGGGAAAACCCGAACAGTGATAAATCCAACACGCTGGCCAAGTACGAGGTCCCCTGAGATATGAAAGTCACTCAGTTTCTCACTGACGATACTGCCGTGTCACCTGTTATTGGGGTGATCCTGATGGTCGCGATTACGGTCATCTTAGCGGCTGTCATTGGGACTTTCGTCCTTGGCCTAGGCGACCAAGTTCAGCAGCAAGCACCACAGGCATCATTCGAATTCGACACTTCTAACATTGGAAGTGGTGCAACTGATGACTCGTTCACGTTAACGCACGTGGGCGGAGATTCAATCAAGCAAAATAACTTTAAGCTTTCAGCTGGCGGGACGACCTATTGGGAAGATGGTTCTGTCCCTGGTACCCCCAGTGCAACGGTGACTAATAGTTTCAGCGCACCAATCAAAGCCGGCGACAGCATCACTGTGGATGAAGGCGGCAGTGCTGTCTTCGGTGGGGATACCACTGTTAGAGTGACCTGGAAGAATCCAAACTCTGACAAGACAGCGGTGCTCGGAACGTACGAATTTACGGCCGATAGCTAATCGGCCGGTTAATTATTTATCATGGTGGCCAGCGGTTACTGACTGTTCTAACGCTTTCTTGTCGGGATTTCTTTAAATCGAAGAACTGAATATTGAGTTAAATCCCCCGCAGATCCGGGATATAGACGTCACAGCTTCTCTTTCTTTCATAAATTGCTTCAGCACCACAGTTATCGTTTTGGTCGATCAAACGCAAAATAACTCCTCGGCGGTGATGTCACAATGGTTTGTTCTCAAGAGACTGGGGGGTTGCCGATAACTACCAATATGATCTCAGACGGCTGGAGCGCAATCGTCATTCACAGTGATTTTTCTCAATGAGTAATATTTCTGATTGTGCCACATTTCAAGAAAGTCAGTACTAACCGAGTGAGCCTTCACCACCAGCTAAAGTCCGATCATCGGTAGCAAATGGACGACAGCAAGCAGGTAAATTATACCACCTAATTCCTAGACTCCTGAAAATCGGCCGGTGCGGGAGCACCCACGACTCCCAGTCCCCCTAGGGCCGAAGCTTCGGAACGGACTTCCCCAGTGAGTGGCCGCGGAAGTCCACTACGGAGAAGGGGTGCCAGATAAATAGCATTTTGGGCGTTGTTCAGACTCTGAAACCGGCGGGTCCCCGGCGAGCGTGCGTCTACGTCTTGTTGGTAAATGACAAAATTAATGAGAGACCGGTTCACAGACGGAAACGGAGCCTCGGCCGGTGTCCCCCCCCACCACGTTTTCCGTGCCGGGCTCCGCTTTTCCTACTTCCTTCGAGCCCTCGCATCCACCTTCCGCGTAATCCCGAGGCCGCCGGTCACTCCCCGTCGCCGAACCGATCCTCCAGCACGTACACCAGGCTCCCCAGGCCCGCGACGGCGCCGCCGACTCCGAGCACCGCGCAGCTGTTCTCGCCGGCCCAGGCGTTCAGCGTCGCGGGGGCGGCGTCCGGGGTCCCCGCTCCGCCGCCCGCCGCGTCCGACCCGGCCGCCCGCGTCTCCCCGACGACGAGCCGTTCGACCGCCTCGTAGGTGCGCCCGCGGTCGTCCGTGGTGGTGAGTCGGACGTTGTGCCCGCCGCGGGCGTCGAAGGTGTGCGTCGCGAGGTCGCCCGTCGCGGTAGTCCCGTCGCCGAACGCCCACTCGTAGGCGACGATCTCGCCGTCCGCGACGGCCGAGCGCGTGGCGTCGAAAGCGACCTGCTCCCCGACGGCGGGGTCGCTGGGCGCGTACTCGATGTAGGCGCGGGGGTGGGGGACGTTTCCCCCGAGGTCGGCGCGAATGGACTCGACGTCGTCGCCCGCGAGGCTGCGCCGGTGGAACTCGACCAGATCGTCGAACGCCGGTCGGGGGGTGTGACCGGCCCCCTCGTAGATGCGGAACACCGCGTCGGCGCCGACCTCGTCGTAGATCATCCGGCTGTAGGGGAGTCGGTCGTCCTGCATGTCCTCGCCGTAGACGTCGAGAGCGACCTGCCGGAGATCGTCGTCGGTCCAGGCGTCGGAGAAGGGGATCGTGTCGTTCCGGTCCAGTTCGCCCATGTAGAGGAACTGATCGACCTCGCGGAAGGCGTCGAGGTCGAACGGCTCGCCCGTCAGCGATTGCAGGTCGGCGACGCCGACGTGGTAATCGAGAGCGTGGCCCTTCGCCTCCTCGACGGGGAGGATCGCCATCCCGTTGATGCCGCCGGCGGTGACCGACGCGACGAGGTCCGGGTGGAAGGCGGCGAACCGGTTGACGAAGTTCCCCGAGGCGGAAAACCCGTTCAGCATGACCCGCTCCGCGACGGGGTACCCCCGTTCGGCCAGCCGGCGCCGGGCGTCCGCGACCATCTCGACCAGCTGGAGATCGACCCGTTCGAGCGGCCCGTCATCGATCCCCATCGTCGTGTCGTCGAGCTGGTGGACGTAGTGGTCCCCGTCGACGGGATCCGACTCGGGTCGCGGGAAGACCGGCACGAGAAACGGCGCCGCGAGCGCGTCGGCGAGCCGTCGTCCCGTCCCGCCGTTCGACAGTCGCTCGGCCTCGGTCAGGTGCCGCTCGAACTCGTCGGTCGCCGTCCCGGTGTTGTTCGGCTCAACCAGGACGGGTCGCGCGTCGGCGTCGGTGTACCGCGACGGCGCGTAGAGGAAGTAGGGGTAGTTGAATCCCGCGTCGGGGTCGGCTTCGATCAGCGTCGGACCGAACCCCCCGATCCGCTCTCCGGGCTCGCCCGTGACCGTCACGACCGCGCTGTCCCTGGCGAGCGGGCCGCCGTTCGACTCCTGCAGGACGACCGTGAGCTTCTGGCTCTCCGTGATCCGTTCGTCAAGGCGTAGCCGGGCGTCCGTTTCGACGTCGCCCGCGGCCAGGTCGAGGCGGTTGGCGGGGCTGTCGAGCACGACCCCGCCGTCGGCGTCCTCGACCTTCACGAACGCCTCGACGTCGGTCGCCGCCCGCGCGACGACGACGGTTCGGCCGTCGGACTCCTGGGCCTCGAACGCGATCGAGGGCGTGGGATCGTCGGCCGACGCCCTCGAACTAACTCCCCCCGACAGCGACGACGTCGCGATGCCGGCACCAGCGAACCGCAGGAATGCGCGGCGACTTTCCATGGCATCCGTCGCCGCTCCCTCAAGTAAAACCCGGGCGTCCGATTCCCGCGTTTGATACCCGCCCGATCGCCGCCTTCACGCGGTTGCCGGCCGCAGGCGGGATCGCCCTCGGGGGCGTCGTCGGGACGTGCTCCCTCGACGGGCAGTACGTTTATCGACCCGGCCGTTCACTCGGACGCATGATCCGGGTCGACCACGCCGAACTTCAGGCGGTCAGCGAAACGATCCTCGAAGCGCTCGGCGCCGGCGGGGACGTCGCCCGCGACGTCGCGACCCACCTCGTGGACGCGGACCTCCGGGGGCACGGCTCCCACGGAGTTCGGATGCTCGACATCTACGCGTCGCTCGTCGACGACGGCGTCCTCGTCCCCGACGCGACCCCGACGGTCGCGACCCTCGCCCCCGGATGTACGGCCGTCGACGGTCGGCGGGGGTTCGGCCAGGTCGCCGGTCGCGTCGCGGTCGAGCGCGGGATCGACCGGGCCGAGGGCGGCGTCTCGCTGGTGGGCATCAGCGGGACGACCCACCTGGGTCGGATCGGGACGTACGGGGAGCGCGCCGCCGAGGCGGGCATGCTGTTCGCGGCGCTGGTGAACGTGCCGCTCACGGGCGACACCGGTCCCGTCGCACCCCTCGGGAGCACCCGGGGGCGACTGGGGACGAACCCGCTCTGCTTCGCGGTCCCGAACTTCGACGCCGTGGAGCACCCGGTCGTCGTCGACATGGCGACGAGTCAGGTCGCCATCGGGAAGATCCGTCGCGCCGCCGTCTCCGGCGAGGCGATCGATCCCGAGTGGGCGACCACCCCAGACGGGGAGCCGATCACGGACGCGGAAACCTACTACGAGGACGACGGCGTCCTCCTCCCGCTCGGGGGTCGATCGACGGGACACAAGGGCTTCGCCCTCGCCGTGGCCGCCGAGCTGTTCGGCGCCATCGTCGGCGACGGCCACGTCTCGGGCCAGCCGGACATCGAGTGGGGGAACGCCGGCGCGTTCCTCGTCGCCGATCCCACCGTCTTCTCGGCGCGCGAGGCCATCGAGGATCAGCTGTCGGCCTTCGCCGACCACCTCCGGGAGAGCGAGTACACCGACGCTATCGACGCGGGGAAGTCGACCCGCGAGGACCGCGGCGTGCTCCCCGGGTGGTCGGAGTACCGCGTCGCCGAGACCAACCGCCGCAAGGGCGTCCCGATCCCGCGCGGCGACCTCGCGACGCTGGCGGCGCTGGCGACCGACCGCGGGGCGGGCGACGTCGTTCCGGGTGACTGGCCCGCCGAGTGAGTTCGATCCGCCGGCGGACTGGCCCGCCGAGTGAGTTCGATCCGCCGGCGGACTGGCCCGCCGAGCGAGTTCGATCCGTCGACGGCGTGTGCGAGGCCCGCTGGGGGTCAGTCACGTAGATCGAGGTCGGCCAGCCGGTCTTCGACCCCCCGATACACGGCACCGTAGTCGCTGTCGAGGACCACGAGCTGGTACCCGCGATCCAGCATCTCGTCGGCCTCGTGGACGAACACGCCGCCGAGCGTGACGGGGGACGCTCGGACGGCCGCCTCCACCTGTTCGACCGTCTCCGCCACGGCGGGATGGTCGAACGCCATGGGGTGACCGAGGGCGTGCGAGAGGTCCCCCGGGCCGACGAAGACGAAATCGAGCCCCGGCAGCGCCAGGAGCTCGTCCAGTTCCTCGACGATCCTGTCGTTCTCGATCATCGCGCCCACGTGGACCGACTCGTCCTCGCGGGCGAGAAAGCCGTCCTCGCGCAGTCCCCGTCCCCACTTCGAGGCCCGGGCGCTTCCGATCCCCCGCTGGCCAGGGGTTCCATCGCCGGCGTCGAACCGGGCGGCCTCGATCGCCGCCGCCACCGGCTCGACCGACTCGACGCGTGGGAGGAGGACGTTGCGAACCCCCGTGTCGAGTACCTTCCTGACCAGCGGGGGGTGGGCGTCGGGCGCCCCCGACGGCAGGCGGACGACGAGTTCGATCCCGGCCGCCTCCGCGGTTCGGGCCAGGTGCTTCAGCGGTTCGCCGTCCCAGGGGCTGAAGCCGCCGTGCTCCAGGTCGACGAACGCGAAGTCGAGGCCCAGGTGACCGAATATCTCGACGACGTCCGGCGAACACGAGACGGCGAAGCCGCCGACGGCGCTCCCCTCTCGATCCGCGCTGAAGACGCTCGTTTCCATGTCTCCTCCGACGTTCTCCGGGGTGGCTAATAGCTTGCCGGGGCGGGTGGCCGTCGCTTGCCGGGGCGTGGCCGTCGCTTGCCGGGGCAGATGGTCGCGGCCGATCGCCCCGGGGAAACAGTTTATGCCCGGCGGACCACGATAGGCGCTAGCTCCATGAGCGCGAACCGGACACGACTGGCCGCGGTCGACGACTTCGACGGCGACGGCTCGCGCGTCCTCGCCGAGGTCAGGGGGCGGGAGGTCGCCGTGTTTCGCCACGACGGCGAGTTCCACGCCGTCGCCAACTACTGCATCCACCAGGCCGGCCCGCTCTGCGAGGGTGCCCTGACCGGCCACACGACCACCGACGACGACGGCTGGGACTGGTCGTTCGACGCCGAGCGCAAGTACGTCTCCTGTCCCTGGCACGGCTGGACGTTCGACATCGAAACCGGCACGAGCGTCAAGGACGACCGGTACCGGGTGCCGACGTACGAGGTGGAGGTCGAGGACGGCGTCGTCTACCTCGTTCACTAGTCGGCTCGACCCCGATCCCCTCAACGGACGGTCAGGCGTCCGCGGCCGCCCGCACCAGCGCCCGGAACTCGCTGCTCGACACCTCGAAGCGGGTGTACCCCTCCGTCGAGCGGTGGCGCCCGACCTCGCTCACGACCTCGCCGTCGACCTCGACCGCCCAGTCGTCCCCGTACCGCCCGTCGAAACACACGAACCGGACGTCGACGCCGAGTTCCGTCTCCAGGTCCCGGATGACCTCGGGCGTGAGTTCCCCGTCCGCGAACCGTGGCGGTCGGTAGGGCCGAAGCCCGGCGTCCTCGAACTCCGCGATGGCGTCCCGCCACCATCCGGGCAGCGCGGAGACGTCGACGTCGGCGTAGGGGTCCTCGGGGTCCTCGCCCGGGTCCCGCGCGCGGAGGGCGTCGACGTCGCCGTCGCGGCTCATCTCGCACCCACCCGGTCAGATGCCGAAGACTCGCTCGGCGTTCTTCCCCATGAGCTTGTTGAGCTCCGCGGCGGAGAAGAACGACTTCACGCGGTTGAACAGTTCCTCCGGGGTGTCGAAGTCGGGGTGCGGAATGTCGGCGGACCACAGGAGGTTGTCCACGCCGGCCAGTTCGACCATCCGGGCGAGGTGCTGGGGCGTCCCGTGAGTGTGTCCGAGCGGCTGGGTGCAGAAGTACACCTGCTCGTCGATGTACTCGCTGGGCGGTCGCGTCAGGTGTGGCACCTCGTAGCCCAGTTCCGCGTAGGCGGCGTCCAGCCGTTTCTTCAGGTAGGGGATGTAGCCGACGCCGGCCTCCTGCATCACGACCGTCAGGTCGGGGAACCGCTCGAACACCCCCTTGAACACGAGCGAGTTCAGGATCGACATGTGGAGCATCGGGTGGGCGCTGACGTGGTCCTCGGCGTAGGTCTCCGACGACCAGAACTGCTTCGGGAACGACCGCGGCCCCGTCCCGGTGTGGATGCAGACCGGGAGGTCCCGTGCTGCGGCGGCCTCCCAGATTGGATCGTACCGCGGATCGCCCGGGAGCGGGCGGAGCAGCGTCCCGAGCAACTGTACGCCGACGACGGAGTCGTGGCCGCCAACGCGCTCGATCTCCCCGGCGGTGAACTCCGGGTCGAGCGGCGTTCCCAGGAGGTTGGCGTAGACCTCCGAGTAGTCCGGGAACTCCTCGCGGATCCAGTTGTTGTAGCCGTTGACGATCCCGGCGGCGTGGCGCGGGTTGCGCCGCGGAGAGAACCCCAGGTTGTTCGCGATCGCCCGGTCGACTCCGTGTTCTTCCATCACCGCAAGCAAATCACCGGCGTCCGAGGGGCGCCCGAACGAGAACCCCTCTTTGCCCTCGCGCTCTTTCATCCGCTCGTAGAGGTACAGCGGGGACGCGACGGCCGCCGCCGAAAATTCGAGCGTGCCGCTCGGCGAGCGCTCGTAGAACTCCCTGACGTCGTCGAACTCGCGGTCCATGTACGGCAGGAGCATCGGGGCGGGCGCCGTCACGTGGCCGTCCGCCTCGACGACCGCGTCGAGGTCGTCGACGGTGCGAAGTTGGCCCCCGCCTGCTGTTCGGGACATGTTCCGTCTAGATCCGAGCGAGCGAAAAAAGTGTATCTCCGATCGGTCGTTACCCCGGTGACCCGCCTCTGTTCGGTTCACAGCGGGCCGTAGAGCACGATCGCGACCAGCCCGCCGAGCAGCACCGCGACCGCACCACCGACCAGCCGGCTGCGAGCCGCCGAGGCGAACTCGGATTCGATCCCCTGTTCGCTCTGGTTCGACAGAACGAACAGCCCGTCCTCGGGGTCGGTCACCACCGCCTCCGCCGGGCGGAAGGACTCCCGGGCCGCGTCCTCGCGCGACCGCACGTGGCCGAGCACGTACACCGCGTCGCCCGGCTCGATCACCTGCTCGAAGTAGCGCCGCCGACCGTGCTTCTTTCCCACGTCGACCGCGTTCGTGATCGACCCGGTGTCCTCGTAGAGCCCGTGGTCCCGGTGGAGTCGTCGGATCCACTCGGGGGGTTCCTCGTCGGGACCGAGTTCCCGCTCCACCGGGAACGCGTCGAACTCGGCCAGCACGTCGTCGATCCGGACGCCGTCTGCGGCGCTGACGCCGGTGGTCTGCGTCCACTTCCCCGCGGTGTCGCGCGCCGAGATCGGCGCGACCGCGACGGTCTCGGTGCCGTCGTCCAGCTCGAACCCGGGCGTCTCGATCCCGCGGGCCACCTCGCGCCAGGTTGACGTGTCGCCCCGCTCGTCCCACTCCTCGACCTTCCAGGCCGCGACTGCGGCCTCGCGCCCCGTGACCGGGGCGGAGAAGGGCTCCGCGACCGACCGCACGGTCCCCTCGACTTCGACGGTCCCCGGATTCGAGAGCTGGAGGACCGGCGTCGGGTCGACGGCCGCCATCCTGGCGTGGATGCCCCGCCGCTTCCACCCGCTGTACAGCCCGACGCACCCGAGCGTGACGAGCAGCGTCGGGACGGCGATCAGTTCGGACCCCATCGATCGGATGCCCGATTTCCCGCCGGCGCCTTTAGTTCCTGGGTCCTCGACCGCCGTCGGTCGTTACGCGTCGAGCCCGAACACCGTCGCCGCCGTCTCGCCGAACATCGCCGCCAGCGCGGAGGCCTCGAAGTGCTCGTCGAGCAGTTCGTACACCTGCTCCGGCGTGTCGGTCGCCGGGTGCGGGAGGTCCGAGGCGAAGAGGACGTTCTCCGGGCCGACGATCTCGATCGTGTGCGCGAGGTACGCGGGGTCGGGGTGGACGGCGGCGTCGTGGACCGGGGCGGTCCCCCAGTAGACGCTGTCGTCGAGGTACTCGCTCGGGAGCCTGTCGAGCGCGGGGATCTCGTAGCCGAGTTCCAGGTAGTGGTCGTCCAGCCGCATGGTGGCGTAGGGCGCGAAGTCGACGCCGCAGTCGAGTACGACGAAGTCGAGGGCCGGGTAGCGCACCGGCACCCCCTCGAACAGGATCGACGTGAGCGACCGGAGGGTCAGGAAGGGGTGGTGGACGGCGTAGTCCTGGGCGAAGTACTCCGACTCGTAGAACTGCTGGTGGAACGAACTGGCGCCGACCGTCGGCTGGAGCGTGATCGGGAGGCCGTGGTCCGCGGCGGCGGCGTAGACGGGCTCGAACGAACGGTGGCCCGCCGGGTGCTCGCCCCCGGTGATCGGCAGGTGGAGGCCGACGATCGAGGACTCGCCCGCGACGCGGTCGATCTCCTCGGCCGCGCGCTCGGGGTGTTGCGGGGCGACGACCATGTTCCCGACCAGGCGGTCGTGGTCGTCGAGGCCCTCGACGAGCCAGTCGTTGTACGCGCTCGCCAGCGCGACGGCGAACCGATCGTTGTTGACCTCGGCCAGCCCGAGGTTCAGCGTCGGGTTCGCGACCCCCGTGTCGACGCCGTTCGCGGCGCACAGGTCGGCGACCGCCCCGGGACCGATCGAGTCGGTGATCTCGCCGTCGGCGACCCGCGTCCCGTCGGCGGTCGTCCGCTTGTACTCGTAGAGCGGATACGCGGAGAAGCCCCCGTAGATGTCGCCGCGGGGGTTGTTCGAGAGGTCGACGAACTCGCGGGCCGCGGTCTCGGCGTCCATGTGGGCGAGGAGGTCGTCGGCCGTCTCCTGGACCTGCACCCCGCAATCGACGACCCGCATCCCCTCGATTGCGGTCGTCCCGTCTGCGGCCTCGGTCGGCATGGTACTGACCCTCCCGGGGATTCGGAAAAAACTACCGGCCACCGCGACCGCGACGGCGCTGTGCAGGTCCCTTCCGGCGCCGCGCTGGCCCTCTCCGGCGCCGCGCTAGCCCTCTCCGGCGCCGCGCTGGCCCTCTCCGGCGGCCGCGCTGTCCCTCTCCGGCGACCGAAACGGGCCCCGGGCACCGCGCTCAGTACCACGCCATTCCGCCCGAGATGTTGATGTCCTGGGCGGTGATCATCCGGGCGTTGTCGCTGGCGAGGAACGCAACGAGTTCGGCCACGTCGCGGGCGTGCACGAACTCGTCGAGGGCCTGCTGGTCGAGCAACTGCTGTTTTCGCTCCTCGTAGGAGACCCCGGTCGACTTCGCGTGCTCCTCGACGACCCGCTCGAAGCGGTCGCCGGAGCCGGCCCTGACGCCGCCGGGACAGACCGTGTTGACGCGGACGCCGTCGGCGCCCAGTTCGTAGGCCAGGGTGCGACCGAGGCTGATGACGGCCGCCTTGGATGCCGCGTAGGCGGTCCCGTTCGGGTAGGGTCCCTTCCCGGCCGTCGAGGCCACGTTGACCACGCTCCCGCCTCCGCGTTTCAGCGCCGGGATCGCCCGTTTCGTGCAGACGGCGGTGCCGACGACGTTCGTCTCCTGGACGCGCTGCCAGTCACCCATGTCCGTCGTTTCGAGCGGCCCGCCCGCCCCCTCGCTCACGAGCGAGATGCCCGCGTTGTTCACCAGGCAATCGAGCCCGCCGAACTCGTCGACCGTCGCGTCGATCGACGCCCGAACCGACGCCTCGTCCGTGATGTCGGTCTCGACGGCGAGCGTCCGATCGGGGTCGTCGATCAGGTCCCGCGTCTCGTAGATCCCGTCGCTGCGGGCCGCGAGTGCCACGTTCGCGCCGTACTCCGCCAGCGTGCGTGCGATCTCGCGGCCGATCCCCTGGCTGGCGCCGGTGACGAACGCCGTGGTATCATCTAGCATCGACTGTGCCCCGTTTCAACCACGTCCCCAAAGTCGTTTGGTCGGGCGGAGGTGACCTGCGGCCGCTTCGCCCCCTCGACTCGTCCCGGAGCGAACACTTTTGCGCACTGCTACCGAGGGTCACAGCATGTCTGACGTCACTGGCGTGGCGTTCTTCCCGGTCACCACGTTCGACGGGCGGGGGGAGTTCGACGAGGACCGGTATCGGGAACACGTCGCCTCGACCCTCGACCGCGCAGGGTTCAGCTGCGTCATCCCGCTGGGCAGCGTCGGCGAGTTCGCCCTCCTGTCTCCCGACGAGCGGAAGGCGGTGATCGACGCGACCGTGGACGTCGTCGACGATGCGGTACCGGTCGTGCCTGGAACCGCGGCGACGTCCACCGAGACCACGGTGGAACTCACCGCCTACGCAGAACGGGCAGGTGTCGGCGGCGTGCTCGTCCCCCCGTACACCTACTTCCCGCCGACGGAGGCGACGGCGTTCAACTACTACCGGGAACTGGACGCGCGCACCGACGTTCCGATCTGGGTGTACAACAACCCGACCACGACGGGCATCGATATGGACGCGGCGCTCCTCTCGCGACTGGTCGACCTGGAGTCGGTGACCTGCATCAAGTCGGGGACCGGCAATCTGCGCTCGTTCCGCAATCTCCGCCGCGAGGCGGGCGCAAACGTCGACCTGTTCGCCGCGCCTCCGAACATGTTCGAGAAGCTCGCGCTCGGTGCGGACGGGTGGTCGGGGCCGGTCGCGACGATCGATCCGGAGGCGGCCGTCGAGATGTTTCGGGCCCTCCAGAACGACGAACTCACCGCCGCGAGGGATCGGTTCGCCCGCTGGCAACCGCTGTTGAACTTCTTCAGCGAGTACCCGTACGTCGCCGTGATGAAGGGGATCCTCGAACTGCAGGGGCGCGACGTCGGGCGGCCGCGGGCGCCGGTCGAGCCGCTCGACGACGCCGTTCGCGAGGACCTCCGCGCGGTCATGGCCGATCTCGGTGTGCTCTGACCGGAACCGTCGGACGGGGGGCGTCTACGGGAACTCGATCTCCGACTCGTACCTCCAGGCGTCCATCGAGGAGGGCTCGTCGGGGTCGACCAGGACGTTCACCAGTTCGGGGCGGTCGGTGTCGAGGGCGTCCTCGACGGCCGCGGCCGCCTCGGGCGGCGTCTCGACGGTCGTCGCGCCGCAGCCGAACCCCTCGGCGATCGCCGGGAGGTCCGGCGACTCCCACCCGAAGCGGTCGGTCAGGCCGGGCGTGGTGTTGATCATGCCGTACGCGGCGTTGTTGAACACGACCGTCGTCACGTCGAGCCCCTCCTCGGCGGCGGTGTGGAGTTCCTCGACGCACTGCATGAGCCCGCCGTCGCCCGTGAGACACACCACGGGGCGGTCGGGGTTGGCCAGTTTCGCGCCGAGCGCGCCCGGCAGTCCGACGCCCATGCTGGTCCACGCCCCCGTGAGGATGAACGAGTCGTGCCGCGGTGCCTCGAACAGCTGGAGCGCCCAGGTCCGGAACTCCGCGATGTCGGCCACCGCGATCGCCTCCTCGGGGAGGGCCTCCCGGAGCGCCCGCAGGACCGCCGGGGTCGCCGCGGGCGCGTCCTGCCGGAACATCCCCTCCGACTCGACGAACGCCAGGTACTCCTCGCGGACCCGGCGGCCGACCGCCGCCCCGTCCCACCCGCCGGCGTCCGCCCCCTCCAGCCGCGCGGTGAGTTCCCGACAGGCGGTCCCCACGTCGTCGAGGATCGCGGCGTCCGCCTCGTAGACCCTGTCGACCTGGTCGGGGTCGACCGTCACGTGGACGAGGTGCTCACCCATGGGGACCGACGCGTCCCGGGTGGTCGGCACGTCGAACAGCGTCCCGAGCGCGAGGACGACGTCGGCGCGGTCCAGCATCTCGACCGCGCCGGCGGGGAGCTGGGCCCCCGTCGTCCCGGCCCAGCGGGGGTCGGTCTCGGGGAAGGCGCCCTTGCCCTTGTACGAGCCGACGACCGGGGCGTCGAGCGTCTCGACCAGGTCCGCGAGCGCGGCCGGGCCGTCTGCCGACCGCCGGGCGCCGACCCCCGCGTAGACGACCGGCCGCTCGGCCGACGCGAGCAGCTCCGCGACGCGCTCGTAGGCGTCCCCGTTGTCGTGGTCGACGGACTCGGGCGTCGCCTCGGCGGCGCCGGTCTCGATCGCCTCGCCGAGGTAGGGCATGCCGATCCGGACGGGCCCGTACGGCGGGGTGAGCGCCGCCTCGATCCCGCCCGCGACGGCCGACGGGACGGCGTTCGGGTTGGTGACGTCGACGTTCTCCTTGACCACGGCGTCGAACGTCGACGGGTCGACCTCGTGGAGGGCCCCCTTCCCCCGCTGCTCGGGCGGCACGTCGGTCGAGAGGTGGACCATGGGTACCTGATCCATCGTCGCGTTGCGCAGCCCGTTCGAGGCGTTGGTGTCCCCCGGCCCGGGGACCGTGATCGTCGCGGCGGGGCCGCCGCCCGTCTCGTAGTAGCCCCACGCGACGTACGGGATCGCGGTCTCGTGGCGGGCCATGACGTAGCGCATCTCGTCGTCCTCCCTGATCCGGGTGTCGAGCGGGAGCGAGTGGCGGCCGGGAATCCCGACCGCGAGCTCGACACCGGCGTCGACCAGCGCGTCGTAGACGTGTTCGCTTCCCGATTTCATTGTGAAGAATTCTCACGCCAAAAACGCACCACGGCGTCAAAGCACTTTGGATGGCGGGGGCGAAGGGGCGCCGGTACGTCGGACTCGACCCATGACGTCAGCGCCGTCGACCCACGACGTCAGCGCCGTCGAACTCGACGCCGGCGGAGCGGCGCTACTCCTCGTACTCCACTTCGTCGCCGGGCGTCGTGACCTGCGACCCCCGGTACTGGAACACCTCCTCGTTGACCACGTTGCGCGGCGCCTCCCCGTTCAGCACGCGCCGGAGTTCGGCGCGGGCGATGGCGACCACGCTGTCGGCGGCCTGCCGCGTTCCGCCCCCGACGTGGGGCGTGCACACGATGCGGTCGCAGTCGAGGACGGGGGAGTCCGCCGGCGGTTCCGTCTCGAAGACGTCGAGGCCGGCGGCGCGGATCTCTCCGCCCTCGATGGCGTCGACGAGCGCCGCTTCGTCGACGATCGGACCCCGGGCCGTGTTCACGAGCACCGCCGAGGGCTTCATCCGCTCGAACTCGGCGTCCGAGAACAGGTGATGGGTGATCGACGTCAGGGGCGCGTGGACGGTGACGGCGTCCGACCGCGCGAGGAGGTCATCGAACTCGACCGACTCGACGCCCAGCAGGTCGAAGACGTCGTCGGCCAGGTAGGGGTCGTGGGCGATCACGTCCATGTCGAACCCCTCGGCGAAGGGGACGATCTTGCGACCGATCTCGCCGAGGCCGACGATCCCGAGGGTCCCGCCGTGAAGCGGTTCCCGCGTCCGACGCGTCCAGCCGTCCCCGGAGCGCATGTCGCGGTCGGCCCGGACCACGTCGTGGGCGGCCGAGAGCAGCAGGGTGAAGGCGTGGCTCGCGACGTCCCGCGGCGCGTAGCCGGGCACGTTCGACACCGGGATGCCGCGCGCGGTCGCGGCCGGCACGTCGACGGCGTCGTACCCGGTGGCGTGGACCATGATGAACTCCAGGTCCGGCGCCGCGTCCATGACCCGCTCGGTGACGGGCACGAACCCGGTGACGATCACGTTCGCGTCTCGGCATCGCTCGACGGCGTCCTCCTCGGTGGCACAGTCCGCGTAGACGAGGTCGCCGTCGACCGCCTCGACGAGATCTCGGTACTGGTCCCGCTCGGGGAATCGGGGGCTCGTCACGACGACGTTCATGCGCTACGCCACTGCGTCGAACGGGATAAACCTGGACCTCCCGCCGCCGGGGCGAGCGCCCTCCCCCGACCGCCGCCTCGACTGTGATTCCGCGGCGACTGCGATTCCGCCTCGACTGTGATTCCGCCTCGGCGCGACGGCACCGCGGCCAGGGGTTTCAGATGAAAGGCTCCCGTTTATTCGTGACACTGTGGTAACAGCATCCGCGGACACCGCTTCTCGGAACGTCTAGACTCCCTCGATGTTCGACAGCCCCGAGGAAGCGATCACTTCCAATGACCCGAGACGCTCAGGACCCCCACGACGCCGTCGAGTACCGTCCGGAAACTGGCACGTACCGCGTGACGTTCTCCGAGGAGTCGGAGCCCCCGAGTACGGTCTTGATCGAGGCGATCGAGACGATCGCCGACCAGGACTTCCACGAGTTCGACCCGCTCTACACCGCGCTGGAGCCGAACGCCCTCGACGAACTGTTCCGCTCGACCCGAACACGGCCCCGACCGACCGAGGGGAGAGTGCAGTTCACCTATCAGGGGTACGAGGTGACCGTCCGGAGTGCCGGCGTCGTCGAGATCCGCCCGACGGCTGGCGCGGACGAGTCCCGCGATCGCGCCTGAGGCCTCCCGCCGCGCGCGGGTGCTCGTCCCACGGTAGCGGAACCGATTGAATCAAGGGGGCTACCCGCTACCCATCAGTTCATGTGGGTTTCGACCAGGCTACGACCGACGACTTCGATCGTCGAACCGTCCCGCAGTCCCGCGGTGCGTCCGACCGCGACCGGCCGAACGACGGATCGGCCCGCCGGAGTGACGGGCGGGGGGCGAGTCGCGGCTCGCCGGCGAGTCGAACACCGGGAGCGATGAGCAGAGTCACCGACGAACAACTGTTCAGGGACGCCTCCGAGGCGACCGACCTCCCGGCGGAACTCGAGCGGATCGCCGCCCGGTGCGACCGGGTCGACGACCGGTGGCTCCACGCCATGGTGTTCACCGACGGCGACGTCTGCCTGCGGATCTCGAAGGGATCGGTCGAACTGTACCTCCGGTGGGACGACGGCGAACTGCGCGAGGTCGAACGTCGACCGCCGAACGGCACGCTTCCCCCGCAGGTCGCCGGCCCGGTTCGGGCGCTCGCGGCCGTCCAGACTGCCGACGGAATCGCCCCCGTGTGGGCCGAGGAGACGCCGTTCGACGAGTGATCGGCCGACCCGGCCACGACCCCGTCGGAATCGAAGAAGCTCAGTGTTTTTGACGGCTCGGTCAGACGTGAGGATATGTGGGACAAACCTTGCTACCGGACGATCGAGTGGCGCGCGACCGGCGACGCCGAGGACGGCTACGTCGTTGAAGACGACGTCGACCTCATCACGCGGTCGAAATCCGGCTCCTACCGCGAGATGTCGCCCGATCTGTCCCAGAGTATCGCGGGCAACGCGATCGCCCTCATGAACGACGTCGACGCCAACGTCGAATTCCCCGGCTGGGACATCTTCGGCAACCTCATCTCGAACATGGACCCCGACCGACAGGCGCGGTTCGAGGATCTGGCGGGGTTCGCCAGGGACTCGGATTTCTTCGTCGGCAAGCGAAAACACTGGGTCACGGAGCGTCCGGCCGGGGCGGCGACGTACGCGAGTCTGGTCGACGAGAACGCGCTCGACCGGCCGGTGTCGGAACTCGACAGGATCGACATCGGCTCGAAACAGCAGTTGATCGACCTGATCGACTTCGAGCGCATCCAGCGGGCGCAGTACGTGGGCCCGAACTCCGCGAACGACCTCTTCGGGCTCCACATGTTCTTCGCCCGGACCAACATGACGCTGGCACAGGAGCACCCGCTCTCGCTGGAACGGACGGCGGACGACAGCGTGAACTTCACGGAGACGAACCTCATCTGCTCGGGGGGACCGATTCCGAACCCGTACGTTCGGAATCTCATGTACGGCGACGCGATCGATCTGCCGTACCGGTTCCGGCTCGACGTCCAGGGGTACGGCACCGACCTCGGCGGACTCGACCCCCGCGAACTCCGGATGATCGGCAGGCACGAGTCGTCGGAGGGCGCGGAACCGAACTGGTACCTGGCGGATCGATCCGGCGCTCCGGTACAGGTCGGGGGCCATCCCTCTCGGCCGGTTCGCGGGGCCGAGCCGGATCGCTACGACCGGGACTACTTCACCATCGTCAAATCGGACAACGTTCACCCGGCGGTGTTCGGCACGGACGACTACAAGTCGCTGGTCATGTGCGGGTGTCACGGCTTCGGGACCAAAGGCTCCCTGAAGGCCGTCCTCGAACCGAGCATCATCGACGAACTCCACGACATGGTCGGCGGGGAGGACTTCCAGGTTCTCGGCGTCGCCGAACGCAGACCCGACGGCATCACCGTCGACATCGATCCGCACACCATCCGAACGCTGTGAGCCGTTCGGGGCGAAATCTCGTCCGGGCGAGTGATCCCGTTCCGGGCGAGCGGCGTCGCGACCGGGGCCGAGCGGCACGCGTCGGGTCGCGGCCCTCAGCGACCGGCCCGGCGCCCGAGGACGTGCACCAGGAGCGCGATGAGGATCGCCCCCAGTGCGGTCTCCGCGACCGTCAGCGCCTGACCCACCCCCCGCGGACGGAAGTCGCCGAACCCCAACGTCGTGAACGTCAGCGTGCTGTAGTAGGTGCTCCTGGCCAGCAGGGCGAGCTCGTCCCAGAGCCCGTCGTCGAGGGTGACGTGCCACGCCATCGGCGCACCCTCGGTTCCGCCGGGGAGGACCGGGACCATCCACCCGCCGATCGGATACAGCACGGCGAACAGGAGGACGACGACGCCGCTCCAGAAGACCACGCGCCAGGGTCGCTCTCCGTACATGAACACCTGCCTGCTCAGCGACGCGTACAGCCACCGGAGGGTCGCCATCGTCCGCTTTTCCCGGTCGTCGCTCCCCATCGCGTTCCGGAACTGCTGGCGCTGTACCTCCTGGCGTCTGACGAACGACTGGCCCTGGAGGATCGGCCGCGCGTTCGACCGCGCAAGCTCCTCGACCATCCGGTAGACGTTCTTGGCCCGGACGTGGTCCGGTTCGGGGAGCGACACGCCCTCGGGGACCGACGCGCGGTCCCACCGATCGAGACGGTCGGCGTCGTACGCACAGCAGGGCGTCGAGCGGATGGACTCCAGCGTGAAGTCGAATCCGGGGTCGCGCTCCGGGGGGCCGAGGAACGTCGTCCGCTCGTCGACGTGGGCGTCTCCCATGAGCGCCCCGAACAGTCGAGCGCCGCGGAAGTCCGCGGCCGTCAGCTTCGCGCGGTTGAACTGCGCGCTCTCGGCGTCGGCGTATCGCACGTCGGCCCGGGAGAGGTTCGCGTCCGTCAGGTTCGCGTCGGACAGGGCCGCACCCACGAGGTCCACGTTTTCGAAGTTCGCCCCGGAGAGGTCCGCACCGGAGAAGTCGGGCGGATGGTCGAACCGCGTGACGTTGAAGAAGTCGGCCACGCCGTCGCACGCGACGCCGGCGAAGGACGTCTCCCCCAGGAACCGGGCGCACGAGAGGGGGCTCTCGTCGCGTCCGGCGTTGAACCTCACGTCGTCGCGGAACCGGGCGCCGTCGAACTGCGCTCGCCCGGCGAACTGCGCGTTCCTGAAGTCGGCCAGCCCCCCGACGTCGACGCCGTCGAAGTGGGCGTTCCCCGTCGCGTGAAGCACCGAGAGCTGCAGGCCGCCCTCGAAGGTCGCGTTCACGAAATCCAGCTCCCCGTCGACCGTCGCCGTTCGAGCCTGGACGTCGCTCGTAAAGGTGCCCTCCCGGCCGTACAGCTCGCCGTACACGTCGATCTTCCGCAGTCTGGCCTCACCGCGGACGGTGACGCCCGCCAGGTGGAACGTGTTGTCGATCGCCGCCTCGGTGAAGTCGACTCCGCCCTCGATCGTCGCGTCCGTGAACCACGCACTCCCGAGGCGCGCGCGGGCGAACGCCACGTCGCCCTCGACGGTCGCGTTCCGGAAGTCGGCGTCGTGGAGGGCGTCGACGTCGGTTACCGCGACCGTCGCCGCGATCGGCGACTCGCCAAAGTCGGCCCGTTCGAAGGAGACGTCCCCCCTGATCGTCGTCCCCTGGCAGTCGACCCCGTGGAGGACGTCGACGTCTTCGAACGAGAGGGAGCCGACCGCCGTGGCCTCGCCGAGCGCGGCGGTTCCGTGGATCGCCGCGTCGTCGAAGTCGACGCCCGCGGCGACCGTCGCGCGCGCCAGGTCGACGTCGCCGTCCACGGTGGCGTGCTTGAAGGTGGCCGCTCCGCCGAGTTCGGCGTCCGTGAGGGCGACGGGACCGTCGAACGCCGTGCCGACACAGAAGAGTTCGCCGGCGACGGTCACGCCGTCCAGGTCGCACCGCCCGTCGATCGAGGAGTGGACGAACAGGAGGTTCCCGTCGACGGTGAGACCGGACGCGTCGACGGGGCCGCCGAACGAGGAGACCCAGACGTCGATCCTGTCGTACCCGCCTTCGATCGTGACCGGCCCCTCGACGGTGGTCCCGACGAAGGCGACGGAGTCCGGCCGGGTCGACTCGACGGCGTCCTCCGGATCACGGAGGTGCAGCGAGTCGAACCGCCCGTTCACGAACTGCGCGTACCTGTAGGCGTCGGGCTCGCTCCCGTCGGCGCGGGCGAGGGCGTCTCGGAGGAACGCGTCGAAGTCGAACCCCTCGGGCAGGGCTTCGGGATCCGAGTGGATCGGACAGGTCTCCAGTCCGTCGACCCGCTCGTGGGGACACTCCCAGACGCCGTCAGCGAGCCGCAGGATTCGACGGATCTCCTCCCAGGTGGTCTGATTGACCTCGGGGGGGAAGTCGTCCCGAGTCGCCGAGTAGGTACACGCGCCGTCCGACTGCTCCATCGTACACGCAGTCCGGGAGGTCCCCATGAAGCTGTTGCGAATCCGGAGAGTCAGGAAGCCGATCGGATCGACTCGGGAGGACGGACGGGGAGTCCAGCGCACTGCGGACGGCGGCCGCGGGAGCGCGCCCGGACTCGCGGGCCGGTCCGTCGAGTCGGTCCCGGCCGTCAGACAATCTTTATTACGGACACATCGAAACGGGGACCGACATGCCAGCGCTGTCGGACTCGGTGACGGTCGTCACCGGCGGAGGCGGTCCCAACATCGGGAGCGCCATCTCCGCCCGGTTCGCGGCCGCCGGGTCCCACGTCGTCGTCGTCGACAGGGACGAGGAACACGGCCGGCGAACCGTCGACGCCATCGAGGGGCGGGGCGGCGACGCGGCGATGCTCCAGTGTGACGTGACCGACCCCGAGGCGGTCTCGCAGGCGGTGTCCGACGTCGCGACGGAGTTCGGACGGCTGGATCACCTCGTCAACAACGTCGGGGGCGCCGCCGGCGTCACGATCGACGCGACCACGGAGGACCAGTTCGACTACGCGGTCGAGCAGAACCTCAAGTCGGCGTTCTTCGCCACGAAGGCGGCGCTGCCCTTCCTGGCGACCGACGGCGGCGGGAGCGTCGTTTTCCTGTCGAGCGTCAACGCCGTCCTCGGCGGGTTCAGCGAGGTAGCCTACGCCGCCGCAAAGGGGGCACTCCACACGCTCGTGCGGTCCCTGACCGCGGACCACGCGCGGGACGGCGTCCGGTTCAACGTCGTCTGTCCGGGGTCGGTGATCGGCGACTCGGACGTCTGGCGGCGACGCGAACGGGAGTCGCCCGGAACGCTCGCCGCCGTCGAGGACCTGTACCCCGTGGGTCGATCGGGCCGGCCGGAGGACGTCGCGGAGGCCGTGGCCTTCCTCGCCTCCGACCGCGCGTCGTGGATCTCGGGGGTCACCCTTCCGGTCGACGGCGGCCTCACCGCGGCGGGCAACCTCCCGGGCGGCGAGTGGTGGACCGAGCTGTAGGTCCCCGTCGCCCGCGCCGGCCGTCCCCGCCTCAGGGCGGCAGTTCCCGGGCCAGCGAGCGCTCGACGTCCTCGTAGCATCGATGGGCGGTCTCCAGCCGGTCGACGATCGACTCGACGTCCCCGTCGTCGATCGGCGCGAAGAACTCCCTGGCCGATTCGAGCTTGTCGGCCTCGGCGCGAACCGTCTCCGGGGCCACCTCCCCGCTCGCGTCGTAGCACTCCGGGGCGGTCACCCGATAGCCGGGGCCGAAGCACCGCTCGAAGACGTACGTCGCGCGGTCGCGGTGGAAACAGGAGGTAACGACCCGCACCGGTTCCGCCGCGTCGGTCTGCTCGACGATCAGCCGCGACGCCACGCCGTTGCCGATCGTGTCGAGCGCCCAGCCGTCCGTGAGGATCCGGTCGGCCGAGACGCCGCGCTCTACCGCGTACCGACGCATGGCCTCGGACTCGGTGACGTCGACCGCCGGATTCGCCCGTCCGCCGGACAGGAGCAGGTGTCGGTCGCCGGTCGACCGGAGGAGGTCGAGACCGCAGTCGACCCGACCCCTGAGTTGCCGGTGCGGAACGGGGGATCGGAGCCGGTGCCCGAGCACGACGACGACCATGCGCGTGGCTGACGCGTGGGGGAATTAACCGTTGCCGTTCGGCGCTCGGCCGTCCGCGTCGCCGGACTCGGCCGCCGACGCACCGGTCGCCGGACCCGGACGCCGATCGTCCCCCGTCGGCCGATCCAGCCCGAACCCCCCGACCGTAGCTCGACTGCGAACATACCATTCAACTACACATCTAAAAACTATTACTCACTTCGGGACGACTGCCGTCCGGAGTGGTGTGGCGGCCGCCGCCGGTCGGGGCGGCGCCCGAGCCGGCGAAGGGGCATTTGGGACCCGTCTCCTACGATTTGGTGCCGTCCCGAAGCGCCGGACGGTGTTCGTTCCGTCACGGGAGCGGTTCGACCGTCGTGTTCCCCTCGCCTCGTCGGTCAACGGCGGTACCCGGGGCCCTCGCGGGTGATCGCCGGACGCTCGACCATCCGATCGAACGCTGGAGCGCCGCGGGACACAAATATAAATAAAATCTGGAATAACAGGGTTCGTACCAGAAAACATGTATGTCTCAGCGGGCGGAGTTACCGGTCGGTTCGAGGAGGCGCCCCCGTCGTTCACCCGCGGCCGCGCCTGCCGGGGAAATACTTAATAAACGTAACGGTGTAGGTAACGACGCTCGATAGCATGGGACTCCTTGACAATCTCAAAGAGCGTCTCAACCAGGAGAACACGTCCGGCGACGACGGGGGCATGGAGAAGGAGCCGGGGGTGACGCGCGTGTTCTACGCGACGGACCTCCACGGCTCCACCGTCTGCTGGCGGAAGTTCCTCAACGCCAGGGAGTTTTACGACGCCGACGTGCTCGTGCTCGGCGGCGACACCACCGGCAAGGCGGTCTTCCCCATTATCAGGGAGGACGGCCACTACACGTACTCCCGGGGCGACCGGGAGAAGACCCTCGAGAGCGAGGCGGAACTCGAAGAGGCCGTCGAGAACTTCGAGAACCGCGGCTACTACGTCCACGTGTTCGACCGGGACGAGTACGAGGACCTCCAGGAGAGCGACGACGCCCAGGAGCGACAGGACGAGCTGTTCGAGTCGAAGATGGTCGAGCGGATCGGCGAGTGGACCGACCTCGCCGACGAGCGTCTCGACGACGACGTCCCCGTCTACGTCTGTCCCGGGAACGACGATCCGCCGTTCGTCGACGAGGCGTGGGAGGCGGGCGACCAGGTCGACCTCGTCGAGGGCGAGGAGGTTCCCCTGGACGAGCGGTACACGATGGTGAGCTGCGGCTGGACGCAGCCGACGCCGTGGGACACCGACCGCGAGTACGACGACGACGCCCAGCTCAAGGCCCGCCTGGAGGAGATCGTCTCCCAGGTCGACGACACGGACCACTGCGTATTCAACTTCCACGAACCCCCCTACGACTCCGGGCTGGACGAGGCGCCGGAACTCGACGAGGACCTGCGGCCGAAGTTCGGCGCCCAGTCCACCGAGCCCGTCGGGAGCGAGGCCGTCAGGCAGGTCATCGAGACGTACCAGCCCCCGCTGTCGCTGCACGGGCACATCCACGAGTCGCGCGGCGAGACGTGGATCGGGGACACCAAGGCCGTCAACCCGGGCAGCGTCTACTCGGAGGGCTCGCTCCAGGGCGCGATCGTCGACCTCGACGCCGAGGCGGACGTCGTCGGGCTGGTGAGAGGATGAGCGCCGCCCAGCTGCGCGAGGACCCCGTCGAGGAGGCCAGGCGGGTCGTCGAGGCCGCCGACGAGGCCGGGCTGACGGTTCGACAGATCGGGGGCACGGCCATCTGGGAGCACGCCGAGACCGTCCGCGACGGGCACTTCGAGCGGGACTACCGCGACGTCGACTTCGTGGGGACCACCGCGGAGGAGGACGAGATCGTCGACCTGATGCAGGACCTGGGCTACGAGTCCAACGTCCGGTTCAACACCATGCGGCGCTTCCGCCTGGAGTTCCTCGACGAGGCCAACGAGCGGAAGGCGGACTTCATCCTCGACCGGTTCGAGTTCTGCCACGCCTGGTCGCTCGCCGACCGCCTCGACCTGGACCACCCCACGATCCCCATCGAGGACCTGCTGCTGTCGAAGATGCAGATCGTCGAGCCGAGCGACCGGGACATCCGGGACGTCGTCGCCATGCTCACCGACCACCCCGTCGAGGCGAGCGACGACACCGAGGTGATCGATCCGACGTACGTCGCGTCGCTCTGTCGCGGCGACTGGGGGCTGTACAAGACGCTCACGATGAACGTCGACCGCATCGAAGAGTACCTCGGGAACCACGAGACGCCGGTCGACGAGGCGACGATCACCGACCGGCTGGAAGCCATCAGAACCGAGATCGAATCCGAACCGAAGACCCTCCGGTGGAAGCTCCGGTCGCTGATCGGCGAACGGAAGCAGTGGTACCAGAAGCCGGAACTCACGTGAGCCAGCGGTCGAGGTCGTTCGCGTCGCGCCACTCTTCTCCGGACTACTGATCGCGGTCGTAAGCGGAGACCAGCGAGAGGGGACGTGCTGTCGGGCGCGGACGGCGGAAAAGTGATCGAGGGCGAAAACAGGCCGAACCGGTGTCAGTTCACCGCGGAAGCAGGATCAGTCCTTCGGGATCTCCGAGTGGATCTTGTCCAGGTTCACGCCCTCGCTCTGGCGGTGGCGTTTCATGCCGAGGTAGATGACCCCGGCGAGGATGTACAGCAAGGCAAGGAAGCCCGCCGAGCGCGGGTTGTTGATCCCGTACACGCCGTTGGTCGCCCAGAGCCAGAACACCACCAGCAGGATGAGCGCGTAGAGGGCGCCCACGATGGACACGACGGGAACGCCGGCGACCTCCCAGTCGGAGACGGGGTTGTTCGAGAACAGTTCGGGTCGGCGGTAGGGGAACAGCATCCCCGCGATCGTCGACCCGAAGAACGTGATGGCGATGGCGAACGTCGCGTCCAGAGTCAGCGTCTGGAACCCGGGCACGAAGAAGTAGATGATCGTGAGGACGATCGACGGCACGGCCATCAGCAGGATGGCGTAGATGGGGGTGTTGTAGCGACCCCAGACCTCCGAGAACGTCTCGGGGATCGACCGGTCGAAGGCCGTGGCGAAGATGACCCGCGTCGAGGACATGAACACCGTCCCGGACCAGGCGAAGAACCACCCGGCCATCAGGACGACCTCGAGCATGCCCAGGGCCCCGCCGCCGAGCGAGAGGGCGGCGATGAACGTCGGCGAGGAGAGCCACATCTGCTCGCCGGAGCCGACGAAGTAGTTGTAGTTGAGCGCCTGGTAGAACTCGTAGCCGATGGCCGAATCGAACACCGGCCACAGGACGATGGCGAAGACGCCGGCCGCGATCAGCGCGCCCTGGAAGACGCCGAACATCTTCCGCCACTCGCCGGCCTCGCGCACCTCGCCGAACAGGGTCGAGCCCCACACGGTCCACATGATCCAGAAGAGGAGCATGGGAACCAGCTTGAACGACGCCCACCAGTTGAGGTTCCACATCGGGGCGAAGGAGACCGACGTCCCTTCGAGGATGCCCTGGTAGGTGACGTCCGCGCTCAGCGCCGACGTGGTGAAGCCGTCGAAGGCGGACTGGAACCCCGAGGGGTTCGTCGTCAGCAGGCCGCCGAGGAACAGCAGCATGCCGACGACGCCGACGTAAAACAGCGACTTCTGGATCCGCGCGTACCACTTCATCCCGAGGCTGACGTAGATGAACGCGAACACGGCGACGATCATCGAGGAGGCGAACAGCCCCATGCTCGAACTCCACCACTGGGCGAGGGCGACGTTGCCCGCGAGCGCCGACAGCGGCGAGAAGACGAGCCACGACAGTATCGTCCCGTAGATGGGCACCCACAGCCACAGGATGAACACCCAGCCGGGCCACGACAGCAACATCCCCCAGAACCCGCCGAGGAGGCGGCTCTGCCACACGTAGTCGCCGCCGACCCGCGGCATCGACGACACGAGCGTGGCGTACACGACGTTCTGGAGCGTCAGGATCACCATCGCCATGATCGTCGCGAGGATCGGACTCCCCTGGGGGATGAACGCGTTGAACGTCCAGATGTAGAACCCCAGCGTGACGATGTTCACCGACAGGAACGCGTATATCCATGCGTCGTACGAGGACCAGTCCCGTACGAGACCCGTGGCTTCGCGCACGAACAGGTCGTCTCCCGACATGACGTTTGAGAACTACCCGCACACAATCACATAACTTTATCGGGAATTGTAACGATTATTACTATTGTTCGCGGGCGGCTCGGCCGCTCTCGGGGCTCAGCGACCCGGAGGGACCTGGCGATCGAAAGCCCCGGAGTTCACTTCGCCATCAGGCCCGCGTCGACGGGGAGGGCCGCGCCGGTGACGTAGCGCGCCGCGTCGCTGGACAGCCAGAGGTACGCCTCGGTGACGTCCCGGGGCTCGACCGGGCCCTCGTCCATGACGTTCCAGCTCCCGGTGTACTCGTTCAACTCCTCGATGGCGTCCTCGCCGTGGGTCTCGATGAGGCCGCGGGTCATCGGGGAGTCGATGCCGGTGGGCGAGACGCAGTTGACGTTGATCCCGTACTCGCCGAGTTCGATGGCAAAGGAGCGGGTGAGCCCGACCACGCCGTGCTTGGCGGCGGTGTAGTGACCGCCGCGGTAGCTCGCCCCGTGGCCGGCCGTCGAGGCCGTGCTCACGATCTTCCCCCCTTCGCCGCGGTCGACCATGTGCTGGGCGACGTACTTGCTGCAGAGCCAGACGCCCTTGAGGTCCGTGTCGAGCATCTCGTCCCACTGCTGTTCGCTCATCTCGTGGAGGTACTCGAGGTTCCAGATGCCGGCGTTGTTGGCGAGGATGTCGACGTGCCCGAACGTGTCGACGGCCGTCTCGACGGCCGCCTCCACCTGGGCCGCGTCGCGGACGTCCATCTCGATCGACAGCGCCTCCCCGCCCTCGCGTTCGACCAGTTCGGCGGTTCGATCCAGGTCCTCGGGCGTCGCCAAGTCGTAGTCCGACGTCTCCATGTCCCGGCAGATGTCGGCGACGACGACGTCCGCGCCGTGTTCGGCGTACCCTACTGCGTGCGAGCGTCCTTGGCCGCGGGCCGCGCCCGTCACGAACGCGACCTGGCCGCTGAAGTCGTATTCTGGCATGGGTCGACCGATAACACCGTCCCGCCGCCGCCGTGGCTGCCAGGACCGTGTGTTACCGTACGGCAGACGTGAGGCGCCGATCTGATAAATCTATCCGTCGTCCGGGCGTCAGTACACGCCCTCGGCGACGAGCGCCTCCTCCAGGGAGTCGACCACGTCGATCAGCGTCTCGGGGATCTTCCGTTCGAGGACGGTCCCGTCGATCCGGTAGGTCGGGCCGGAGACGCTCAGCGCGCCCAGCACAGTGCCGTCCGGCGTGTGGACGGCCTTCCCGACGCTCCGCATCCCCTCGGTGTAGCCCTGATCGTCGACGGCGTACCCCCGGTCGCGGATCCGTGCCAGTTCCTCGAACAGCGCCTCCCGGTCGGTGATCGTGTACTCGGTTCGCCCCGGGAGCCCCCACTGATCGATGATCTCCTCGACCCGGGCTTCCGGGTACGCCGCGAGGATGGCGAGCCCAGACGCGGTCGAGTGAATGTGGTAGTACGACCCGATCCGCGCCCGGTACTCCTTCGACGGGCCGTTCATCGACCCGCCGTACTTCACCCACTTGTGGTAGGACTCCTCGATGGTCGTCACGCGCCCGTGGTCCTCGGCGACGAAGTCGCACTCCTCCTCGGTTCGCTCCGTCAACTCCGCGACCGCGCTCTTGATGTGCTCGAACCCGGTCCACCGCTCGCGGGCGTACTCCCCGAAGTTGAGAAAGCGCAACCCGAGGTAGTACCTGCCCTCCTCTTTCAGCAGGTAGCCGTTTCGCTCCAGCGTGGTCAGGTGGGCGTGTGCCGTGCTCTTCGCGAGGCCGAGTTCGTCCGCGACCTCGACCACCCGCGCGCCGTCGAGGTCGCGAAGCGCTTCCAGTACGTCGAGCGACGTCTGCGTCGTTTTCACCGCCGCCCGGTTCGATGGCGCTCCCATACCCGGGCCATCGATCATGACACACTTAAATGTTCGCGCCTGCCGAACGAGTATATACGGGTGCATCACTGCAGGCGGGCGGAGACCGGTGGACGGCGCGCTGCTCGCCCCGGGACCACCCCCCGATCGAGCGCGGCGTCCGTTCGAGCCTGGGGAACGACCCCGGACGTCCGTTCGTGTCCCCGCCAGCGGCCATTACATCTCTATGGGTGTAAAAGAGGGTCCGCCCCGACGCGTGGCCGCGGCGGACGGTCGATCAGCGTCGCCGCGCTCCCGTCGCTCGGCCGACGACGGTCCCCGCTCGACGCCGCACGTTCGCCCCGCCAGGAAATGCCAACCGGGAGAAACGACCTCTGGCGTGTCGATCTCGATACGTGTTCGACTGCGCCAACTGCGAGTAGTCCGATGATCGGTTCGTCGCCGTGTCGGCTGTCGACCCGCCCTGCTGCCGGTCGGGGTCGTCGAACCCCAGATGCCGCAGTGAGGGCTGTCGGAACGGATCGTACGGCAGCGCCGAACGGTCGCGTGGCCGGCCGAGCCCTCCCCGCCGACCGTCGCCCGGGTATCGCGCGCAGGACCCCCCCACGATCCGGCGGACACCTCAGTACACAGTGATACTACGGACTCATACAGGTTCGGCTGGGCGCCTCCCCCAAGGCGCCAACCGGCTCCCGGTGGCGCCGATGGGCTTCCCGAACGCGTGTGTGTCGCCTCCACGCCGAAACGTGCCCACGCCCCCGGAACGTGCGCGTCTGTCCCGCCGTCGTCCCGCTATCGGTCACCGTTCGTCGGGGGAGTCGTTCCGGGCAACCCCTCCGGAACTTCGTCAGCGCGGGTGTAGAGCGCTCGTAGCACAGACTCCACCTCCTCGAAGCGGGGCCCTCGCCGCACCGTCCCAGGCTCGGGGGACCACTCGACGAACCCCGCGCTCGCCAGTTTCGGGAGGTGGCAGTGCCAGAGCTGCACCCGGAGGTTCGTCGAACCGGCGTGGTCGAACTCCACGTCGGCCGGGAGCCGCAGGGTCTCGCCCGCCGGTGCCCGCTCCAGCAACGCGACGAGCAGCCTGCGACGCGTTCGATCCGCCAGCGCCTCTAGCGCGGCGTCCAGCGGGAGGTTAGCCGCGGCCTCGGTTTCCTGCATCACGCGAACCCACCCCCGTCGGCGTCGACAGGTGCCTCCGCGTCGTTTCCTGCGGACGCGGCGAACGCTCGCCGGCCGCACCACCGTCGACGCTCCTCGATCGCGGCGGGACACCGCGATTCGCCGTTCACACTCCCCCATCGTCTGCCAGGTGCCATACTCTGCCCCAGGAGAGTTGCGTGGGAAAGCGTGACTGCGAACTATTTCGGAAACCACCTCGACGCGAGTAGAAATAGTTCGACCCCACGTCGTCGGGCGCTGTCACGACCTCCCGCTGTTCCGCCCGCACCGACGTGATCGAACCTTCCGGCTCGGAGACAACTCGGGGACGCGTGACGATCGACCGAACGGGAGCGTTCGCGGAACCGGGAGCCCCCGGGTGCGCGACGCGCGCCCGTCTACGGGGTCTCGAACACCAGTTCCCAGAGGCGTCGCTGGGCGCCGCGGAGGTGGTAGGTGAACGTCGACTGCGAGATGTCGAGCGCGTCGGAGAGTTCCCGGCCCGTCTGACCGCGCGGCGACTCGAAGAACCCGCTGCGGAACGCCAGTTCGATCACCTCCCGCTGTCGGGGCGTCACCCGCTCTTCGAGGGCCGTTCGGAGGGTGTCCTCCGTGTCGACCGACCGGTTACGCGTTCGACGCGACACCAGTTCCACGCCGGGGAGGTTCTCCCGCACTCGCTCGACGGCCGACCGGACGTCGGCCGTCCGCGGGAGGTCGACGACGGCCGTCAGCGTCCCCGCGTCGACGGTGGCCGTTCGCAGTCGCACCGCCGGGTCGCCGGTTCGGGTGATGAGCGCCCGGTCCATGCGCGCCTTGAACGACGTCCCCTCCGCGCGTTCGCCCAGGCGGGTGAGGTCCCTGACGGCGACCGAGCGATCGGCCGCGGCCGCGAACGCGTCCGCGTCGTCGCCCGTGACGGTGAAGAAGACGGTCACGTCGCCGTTCTGCCCCGGAACGAGTCCGTCGATGTCGACCGTGGCGCCCGTCTGGCGCGAGAGTCGGCACAGCGGGGCCTCGGCCTCCGTCGACCGGAGCGTGAGTTCGACCACGCGCTCGGCCACGTGGGTCTCGCGGGTCTCGACGGCGTTGATCGCGTGGGCGACCGTTCCCCCGAGTTCCGCGAGCACGTGGTGGTCGCGCTCGTCGTGGTTCGGGCGGCCGGCGTACACCGTAAGGACGCCGTACAGCGCGTCCTCGAACTCCAGGGGGATGCTCACGCAGGACCGGGCGCCGCGATCGAGCGTCGGCTCGCGCCAGTCGGTGACGCGGGCGTCGGTGGCGACGTCGGCCACGACCTGCGTCTCCCGCGTGCGGACGGCGGCAGCGATGGGGTCCGCGTTCGGCGGGCCGTCGTCGACGGTGATCCGCAGGGCGTCCAGGTAGCCGCCGTCGACGCCGGCCCACGTCCGCGGCTCGACGGTCCCGGTGGTCGCGTCGTAGCCGCCGATCCAGGCGAACTCGTACAGGTCCGACCCCGCGAGCCGCTCGCAGACGGCCTCCCGGACGGCGTCGACCGTCTCCGCCTCCACCAGCGCCTGGTCGATCCCCCGAATGAGGCGGTTGAGGCGGTCCAGGTGTTCGAGTTCCTCGTTCTGGTCGGCCAGTTCCCGCTCGCCGTCGGCGCGGTCCCAGGCCGACTCGACGGTCGCCGCGAACGTCTCCGCGAGGTCGACCGTCCGCTCGTCGAACGGGCCGGTCGACCCCGCGCAGACGACGCCGTGTCGTCCCAGGGGAACCAGGATACGACTGGCCACCGGCGACGCCTCCGGGACGTCGAGGTCGTTGTCGACGTCGACGCCGTCGCCGATGAACGTCCGCCAGGCCCGGTCGGCGAGTCCGTCCGGGAACGCGACGGCGTCTGGGTCGACGTCCGCCGCGGCGCTGGGGGCGTGTTCCTCCAGTGCTCCGGTTCGCTCGTCGTAGCGCCACAGCGCCGCGTACTCGACGCCGAGGACGTCCCGGGCGAGCGCGGCGACCCGGTCGCCGATGGTCGCCGCGTCGGCGTCGATCAGCTCGCGGGTCGCGGCGTTGAGCCGTTCGAGGGCGGCCGTGGCGACCCGCTCCTCGTGGACGTCCGTCGCCGCGCCGAACCACTGGGTCTCGTCGTCGTCGCCCTCGACCGGGCGGGTCCGGACGTGGAACCAGCGATACTCGCCGTCGTGCCGGCGGATGCGGTGCTCGTGGACGAACTGCTCGCCCGCCTCGACCGCGGCGCGGTACTTCTCGCGGGACTCCTCCCTGTCCGCCGGGTGGACGACGTCGAGCCAGCCGCCCTCCTCGGCCTCCCCGGGCGACTGCCCCGTGTACTCGCACCACTGCTGGTTGTCCCAGTGTCCCGATCCGCCCCCGTCGGTGCTCCACAGCAGGCTCGGGACGAGGTTGACCACCGAGCGCAGTCGCGCCTCGCTCTCGCGGAGTTCCTGTTCGGCGCGGGCGCGTTCGATACGCGGGAACAGCCGGTCGGCCAGCTCCTCGAACAGTTCGATCTCGTCGTCGCGCCACGCCCGCGGCTCGGCGTCGTTGACCGCCAGGTTGGCCACCCACTCGCCGTCCTCGTGGAACGGGACGGCGACGACCGATCCGACCCCGAACCTGGCGTACGCCTCGGCGTCGGCGAGCGGATCGGTCCCCGCGTCCTCGATGACGACCGTCTCGCCGGCGCGGGCGCGCTCGTAGTACGCCTCCCCGATGACGTCGGGCAGCCGGACGACCTCGGGGATCTCGGCGGCGTCGCCCGGCGTCCAGGCGTCGATCAGGCGGGCCTGTGCGCGGTCCTCGTCGATGTCGGTCGCGAGGAACTTCGTGACACCCAGGTGGTCCGCGAGCCGCTCGCCGACCGTCTCGACGATCGCCTCGGGCCGGGTCAGCTGCCCGAGTTCCTCGTCGATCTCGGCCAGGAAGGCCGCGTTTCGCTCTTGGCGCTTGCGCTCGGTGACGTCGAAGCACACCCCGACGAGCGTCGACGGGTCGTCCTCGGCCGCTCGCCCCCGCACCGTGAGCCACGTCGGCCCGTCACCGGCGTGGTCGAGCCGGACGTCCGTCTGGACCGACTCGCCCGGTTCGATCTCCATCTCCGGCACCGTCTTCGCCATCGCCGCGGCGTCGGGCGACAGTTTCTCCGTGAACGTCTCGACGGGGACGCACCCCTCGGTCGGCGCGAGATCGAACATCGCCATGAACGCCGCGTCGCCGTCGACCGTCCAGTCGTCGAGATCCCACCGCCAGGTCCCCATTTCGGCCGCGTCGAGCGCGACTTGCAACTGCTCGTTGGTCTCGCGCACCGCCGTCTCGACCCGGTGGCGGTCGGTGACGTCACTGAAGACGGCAGCGACCCGCCGGCTGCCGGCGCCAGCGGGCTTGAACAGGTGGACGTCGTACCAGTTTCCGTCCCGCCCGGGATGCTGGTCGATGCGCTCTCCCTCGCCGGTCGTCGCCACGCGTGCGAACGGTCCCAGCCACACCTCGGTGTCCTCCGGCGCGATCTCGGTCAGCCACCGGCCCGTCGCCGGTTCGCCGATCATCCCCGCCGCCGCGGGGTTGCAGTCGCGGTAGAGGACGTCGAGCGGGTCGCCGTCGCGGTCGACGACCGCGTCGACGAGGACGAACCCCACGTCCATCGAGTCGAGGACCGCGCGATAGCGCCGGTCGTCCCGGTCGAGGGACCGAGCCTCCCGGGTCACAGCGGCGTTCCGGGGGCCCGTGGTGCCCCGCGTCCCCGCGGCGGTCGTCGCGCCCGCGTCGTCGCTGGCGTTAGGGTCGTCGCCGGCGTTCGGGTCGTCGCCGGCGTTCGGGTCGTCGCCGGCGTCCACTGGCCGCCACCAGACCCGTCCACGGGCGCCGACCTTCTTCGTCCGCAGGTCGCCCGCCTCCGCGAGCGCATCCAGTCGGTTGTAGATCGTCCGGTCGGTGCAGTCGAACCCTTCGGCGACCTCTGCAGTCGTCAGGGGCGTTCCCGGCGGGCCGAGGTCCTCGGCCCGGGCCAGGACGGCGGCGGACGAGGGTGCGGGCGAAGGCATACTCCCCCTGGGTAGACCGCGTCCAAAAAGATTCCGTCAAGGGAATCTTCCGGCGGTCCACGCGCGCCCGCCGCGGTAGGACGTTCGCGCGACCCGCCGACGGGCGCCTCGACCCGCACAAAGCACTTCACGTCCCCGGCACGACCGGCGATCGTGCCCTCCGATCAGTCCCGACGAGCGTTCGTGGCGAGCCTGGCGGCCGCCGCCCTCGGGGGGTGTGCGGCCAGGCCACCCACGGGCGCGCCGCCGACCTCGACCGACTCGTCGACTGTCTCGACCGGGACGCCCGAGTCGCCCGCGACAGCCGTGACGACCGCGACGCCCACCGCGCGGCCCGATCCGCCGAGCAGCGTCGACGCCGACTGGCCGATGCCGGCGGCCGACCCCGGCCGCAGTTCGGCCGTCCTCGACGCCGCCGGGCCGACCGACCGGCCCGCCGCGCTGTGGGAGACCGAGGCCGACGCGACGCTGACCCAGCCCGTCCTCGCCGGCGGCGCCCTCTACGTCGGCGCGAGCGACGGGCGCCTCCTCGCGTTCGACGCCCGAACCGGCGACCGCCGCTGGGAGCGACCCGTCGGCGCGCCCGCCGCACGCCCCTGGGTCCTCGACGGCTCCGTCTACGCTCCCACGGCCGACGGGGTCGTGGCCTTCGATGCAGGGGGGACCGAACGCTGGCGCGTCCCGACGCCGAACCGGGCCGGGCTGGCAGTCGCGTCCCACGGGCTCTACTGGCTCGCCGACGGCGACGCGGCCACGGTCGTCGCGCTCGCGCGGAGCGACGGGAGCGAGCGGTGGCGCACGACCCTCGACGGTCCGTGGAAGCCCCCCGTCTTCGCCAGCGAGGACCGGGTGTTCGTCTCCAGCGGGACCCACGACTACCGCTTCTGGCAACTCGGCCCGGAGACCGGCGACCGCCTCGGGGAGGGCCCGCGCGACGGCAACGACTTTCCCGCGGAGCACTGCTACCGCGACGGCGCGGTGTTCGCCGCCGACGCGTTCTTCGGCAACGTCTACGCGACGCCGGTCGCCGAGGGCCGATCCGGCTGGTCCCAGGGCGTCGACGGGCTGGGGCGGGCGGCCATGAGCGCCGACGGCGAGCGCGCCTACTACCTCGCGACCCACGGCGACGCCCCGGGCCTGTACGCGCTCTCGGCTGCCGACGGCAGCGTCGAGTGGACCGCGGAGTTCACGACCGAGCAGGTGCACCCCCCGGTCGTCGCCGACGAAACGATCCTCGTGCGGTCCGCCGACGCCCTCCGCTGTTTCGACCCCGCCGACGGCGCCGAGCGGTGGACCCGCCCCGTGGACGACGTCGGCCCGGGCGTCGTCGTCGCCGACGACCTCGTGTTCACCGCCGACGGGGCGGCGCTCCGGGCGTTTCGGCCGCCCTGACCTTTCGGACGTTCCGTCAATGTCCCGGCGCGCCCTCCCCCCGCCCCTCGGCGAACAGGCCGGCCAGGACCGTCGACTCGGCCTTCCGGAGGTGCTCCGCCGCGGTCGAGGTGGCACAGCCAAGCGCCCCGGCGACGTCCTCGGTCGTCGCGGTGCGCGGCACGTCGTAGTACCCCAGGTCGAGCGCGGCCCGAACCGCCGCGCGCTGGCGATCCGACAGTCGGTGCACCACGCTCTCCGGGGCGACGGTCCTCCCGCCGACCGACTCGATCTCGACGCGGGCGCCCGACGGTGCGGCCTCGACGGCGGCCTGGATGTCGCCCTCGCGCCCCACGAGGGTGAACGTGTAGCTCCCGTCGGGGTTCCACTCGGCCGGCGGGACCGTCATCAGCGTCGGGCCCTTGAAGTGGGCCCACAGCGCCCGGGCGTCCGCCGTGCCGGGCCCCGTGACGAAGCAGTAGCCCTCGGTCGCCGAGACGCGCAGGAGGTCGTACTCCTCGATCCCGTCGTCGGCCGCGAGGATCGACTCGAAGCGATCGACGTCGCCCGTGAGTCGGAGCAGAAACGCGGCGGGATCGGCCGTCACGTTCCAGTTCACGACCCGCACCCGGACGAACGGCTCGTCGGCCGCCGCCACCCGCTCGAAGGTGCGCGGCAGATCTGCGTCCCCCGGGTGGATCGTCACGCGGACGCGCTTCATGCGTCGGGGTCGGCCCACTCGCTCCTTAGACCTGCCGCCTGGAGGCGCGCGAAAAAGGGACCGGACCTGTGGGGCAGCATGGCCTTCTCCCGACCGCCTGTACGTCCCCTCCATGGATCGAACCCACCGCGGTCGACGACCGCGCGAATCGGCCCCCGGAATCGCTTCCCCGACTACTGGACGCCGCGACCGTCGGCCGCCGCGAGCGAGTGGTGACGACGCGTGAACGCGCCGCGCTCGATCACTCTCGGCGCGGTCGTCGTCTCGCTGCTCGTCGTCCCGGGGGCGCTGACGTACCTCCTCAACGTGCACGGCCCACCGCCCGCGGGCGACGGGCTGACGATCCTCGGGCTGGTCGCCCTGCTCCCCGGGTTCCTGATGGGCGGTGCGGCGCTGTGTGTGTCGGCCCACGGATGATCTGTCGGCGTCCCCGCCGTGCGGGAGGACTGGGGCGCCCGGTGGATCGGACGACCGGCCCGACGCCGTCCGACTCGCCGGACACCACCAACGCTCAAGTCCCGACCGGGAGACCTCGCTGACATGGTCTCCGATCGACTGTCCCTCCGCCGACTCGCCCGCGGCGCCGCTGGCCTCGCGGGGCTGGTCGGCTCGTACGGGGTCCTCCACCTGATGGGCGCCTTCGGCCCCGTCTCCTGCTGGACGAGCCGGTCGGCCTCGGGGTCGGCCTCGCAGAACGGCACCGCCACGTCGACGACGCCGACGGTCACCCGCGGCTGCGAGTCAGGGATCGACGCCGTCCTCGGCGGCGGCCCGCCGGGCGGCGGCAACGCCGAGGTGCTGTTCTCCTGGGCGCTGGTGCTGCTCGTGCTCGTCGCCGTCGGCGGGTGGGCCGCCTGGACCGGTCGCCGCGGCGTCGCCTGGGCGACCGTCGTCGCCGGCGCCGCGATCACCGTGGTCGGCGTCTTCAGCATCGGCTGGTACTTCCTGGGTCCGACGGTCCTGCTGGCCGTGGCCGCGACGGCCCGCTCGGTCGAGGCCCGGCGGGCGGCGTAGTCGTCCCGCCGCCGGAGTTTTCACCCGGCGCGATGCCCGCGGCCCGATAGTATATACGCCTCGCCCGCGGTCACCCGGTATGCACGCCGCGCAGTTCTACGCGCCCGGCGACGTCCGCATCGAGGAGATCGATCCCCCATCACCGAGCCCGGGCGAGGTGCTCGTCGACGTGGCCGCCTGCGGCATCTGCGGCTCCGACCTCCACTTCTACCGGGAGGGGTTCCCCTACACCGACGAGCGCCCGGTCACCCTGGGCCACGAGATGGCGGGCACCGTCGTCGAGACCGGCGCTGGCGTCGACCTCCCGGTCGGCACCGACGTCGCCCTGGGCCCGCACACGCCCTGCATGGAGTGCTGGTGCTGCGAGAACGCCATGTACAACCTCTGTCGGAACATGAACGAGATGTCCGCCGACCCCGGCGGGTTCACGTCGCAGGTGGTCGAGTCGGCGGGGACGGTCGTCCCGCTCCCCGACGGACTGGACCCGGAGGACGCCGCCGTCGCTCAGCCGCTCAGCGTCGGCCTGCACGCGGTTCGAGAGTCCGGCGTCGGCCTCGGCGACAGCGCCCTGATCGCCGGCACCGGGCCGATCGGGCTGGGGGCCATCCACTTCGCGAAGGCGGCGGGCGCGGGGCCGATCTACGCCACGGAACCCCAGGCCTGGCGGCGCGAGGTCGCCCGCGAGTTCGGCGCCGACGTCGTGCTCGACCCGACCGAGGAAGACCCGGTCGAGCGCGTCCGCGCGGAGACGGGCGCCGGCGTCGACGTCGCCTTCGAGGCCGTGGGGAACGAGACGGCCCTCGACCAGGCGATCAAGTCGACGAAGCCGAGCGGCACCACCGTCGTCATCGGCGTCTTCAGCGACGGGGCGGAGATCGTGCCCAGCGACCTCGTCGGCCACGAGCGCTCGATCACCGGCTCGCGTTCGCACGCGCTCGGCCCCGCCCTCGAAACCGAGTACGGCGTCGTGCTCCGTCAGCTCGCGGCGGGCGAGATCGACGTCGACCGGTACGTGAGTTCGCGTATCGCGGTCGAGGACATCGTCGAGGAGGGGTTCGACGCCTTACTCGACGACGACCGCGAGGAGCTGAAGATCCTCGTCCGGCCCTGAGCGCGGCCCCGTGCGGCCCCGAGCGCGGCCCCGTGCGGCCCCGAGCGCGGAGCGCTCTCCGCGTCCCGGTCCCGCTAGTCTATCTCGCGCCGCCCGTCCGCGTCGATCACCGTCCGTCCGGTCCGTCGCTCCTCGACGAACGCCCAGTCGACGTCGACGCCGAGGCCGGGGCCGTCGGGGATCGACACCCGCCCGTCGTCCGGCCGGTCGACGTCCCGCTCCAGCGCCTGGCCGTTCTTCCACTCGCACCGCGGGTGGAGCAGCCCGTGTTCGAAGTAGTTCGTGTTGCGGACGGCGCTCAGACACTGGAGGGTCGCCGGCCCGCTCACGTGGAACTCGACGTCGACGCCGAACGACTCGGCCACGCGGGCCATCTTCATCGCGCCCGTGATCCCGCCGTCCAGGAACACGTCGGCGCGGATGAACTCGTAGACGTCCTGGGCGAGCACGTTGGTCACGCCGGTCGGCCCCGTCCGGGCGTACTCGCCGCCGATCAGGGGGGTGTCGAGGCGGTCGGACAGGCGGCGCGCGAGCGAGACGCTGTCGCCGGCGCCGGGCGTCGGATCCTCGTACCAGTAGAAGCCGCGCTCGTCGCAGGCCTCGCCGACCGCGAGCGCGTCGGCGAACGTGTCGTACTCGTCGGAGGGGTCGATCATCAGGTCCATCTCGTCGCCCACCGCGTCGGCGACGGCGTGGACCGTCTCGACGTCGCGCTCGGGGTCCCCGAACCCGTGTATCTTGAACCCCGGGTAGCCCTCGTCCCGGCACGCCTCGGCGAAGTCCGCGAACGCCTCGGGGCTGCTGAGGCCGTCGGGGGCGTCGTCGGCCGCGGTCGTCGACGCGTAGGCCGGGAGTTCGTCGCGGTAGCCGCCGAGCAGGGCGCCGACGCTCTCGCCGTAGTGGCGCCCCGCGAGGTCCCACAGCGCGACGTCGGCCGCGCCGACCCCGAGGCGCCCGGTCTGCCGGTGGGCCCGCCAGAGGTCCTGCCAGATCCCCTCGCGTTCGAGCGGGTCCCGGCCGATCAGCTTCTCCGCGGCCATCTCGACCTGCGAGAGCACGGGGCGGACGAGCATGTACCCCCGGTGGTATCCCTCGGTGCCGTCGGCCGTCCGGACGGTCAGCACGAACCCCCCGGGTTCCCCGACCGCCCCGGGCTCGTAGGCGAACCCCCCGTTGCCGAGGCTGACGTCCGGCATCCGATACGTGAACTCCTCGATCTCGACCTCGGTGATCCGCATCGAGGTACGCCACGGACGGGAGGATCATATAGTGGTCGGCGGGACGCCGGTCCCGGGCGCTCCGCCAGGGACGCTCGGGACGCCGCCACCGTCGACAGAGACATCTTATTTCGTCCACTCTCGGCGACGTTCTGCCCGAGTCGGACAAAGCGACTTCGGCGCCGCGTTCGTACCGGGGCACATGACGTCCACAGAGGAACTCGCCGAGTTCGTCCAGCGGGTGTCGGCGGCCGACCTCTCCACGGAGACGCGCGAGGAGCTGAAAAAGCGCGTCCTCGACTCGGTCGGCATCGGGATCGACGCGCTCGGTCACGACCCGGTCGAGGCCGTCGACCGGACGGTCAGGCGCGCCAACGGGGGCAACGAGTGCACGCTGTGGGGCCGCGGCGCGACCGCCTCGCCCGTCGGCGCGGCGATGCACAACACGGCCCTGACCCGGTATCTCGACTTCATGGACTCGTTTCTCGCCCCCGGAGAGACGCCCCACCCCAGCGACAACGTCGGCGCGGTCGTCGCCGCGGGCGAGGCCGTCGGCGCGTCCGGCGAGGCGTTGCTGACGGGAATCGGCGTCGCCTACGAGGTCCAGGGCGAACTCGCCTGGAACGCCCCGGTCCGGGACCGGGGGTGGGACCACGTGACCCACACGGTCGTCTCGGCGACGTGCGGCGTCGCGAAGGTGCTCGGCCTGGACGTCGAGACGACCAGACACGCGATCGGCATCGCCGGGACCGCCCATAACGCGCTCCGGGTGACCCGGACCGGCGGCATCAACGAGTGGAAGGGCGTCGCCTCGGCGAACGCCGCCCGCAACGCGGTCTACGCGGCCCTGCTCGCCGCGGAGGGCATGGAGGGTCCAACCGACCTCTTCGAGGGACAGAAGGGCTGGCAGCAGGTCATCAGCGGCGAGTTCGAGGTCGACCTCGACCCGGGGTGTACGCGCGTCCACGACGTCATGACGAAGCGCTACGTCGCCGAGACGTACGCCCAGTCGGCCGTCGAGGGCGTGATCGAACTGGCCGAGCGCGAGGACGTCGACGGCGGCGAGGTCGAACTCGTCCTCCTGGAGACGTTCGCCGGCGCGAAACTCATCATCGGCGGCGGCGAGGGCGACCGCCACACCGTCGAGACGAAGGCCCAGGCCGACCACTCGCTGCCCTACATGCTGGCGGCGGCGCTCGTCGACCGCGAGATGGGGAACGCCCAGTACGACCCCGAGCGCATCTCCCGCGACGACGTGCAGTACCTGCTCCGGCACGTCACCGTCGAGGAGCGCGACGACTTCACCGAGCGGTTCGAGGCCGGCGAGATGCCCGCACGCGTCACGGTCGAACTCGAGGACGGGACGACCTACACCGTCGAGAAGGACGCCTTCGCGGGCCACCCCACCCGGCCGATGGGCTGGGACGAGATCGAACGGAAGTTCCGCGACACCGCCGCGCGGCTCGACGACGAGCGACGCGACGATGTCGTCGACGTGGTCCGGAACCTGGAGGCCCACGACGTCGCGGACCTCGTCGGGTTACTGGCCGAGCCGCCGTAGCCGGCCGCCCGGGTGCGATCGGCCCGCGCCGGTCGCGTGGCGAGCCCGCGGACCTTTCCGCCACCGGGACAGTGTCCCGTCCCGCCAACGCCGAATAAGTGCGTGGCGAGCGAAGAGTTTCGGGCACCATGGTCGATCGCACCTTCGAGTTCCTACACCACAACGAGCGCGAGGAGAAGCCGAGAGAGCGAGGGATCACGGAGATCAGGGGGCCGTACTACGACCCGATGGGGCCGCGCGAGCTGCGCGACATCCTGGAGACGATGGGCCAGTATGTAGACATCTATAAGTTCTCCGGCGGGTCGTTCGCGCTGATGCCCGAGTCGGCGGTCACCGAACTGATCGACGTCTGCCACGAGCACGACGTGAAAGTGTCCACGGGGGGGTACGTCGAGAACGTCCTCGTCCGAGACAACGACAAGGTCGAGCGGTACTTCGAGGAGGCCGAGCGCCTCGGGTTCGACATCGTCGAGCTGTCCAGTGGCTTCCTCGCCGTCGGCTCCGACGACATGGTCCGGATGACGGAACACGTCGCCGAAGACTACGACCTCCAGCCCAAACCGGAGATCAACGTCCAGTTCGGCGCTGGCGGCGCCACCGATCCGGAGATCCTGGAGGAACAGGGGCAACAGGACCCCGAGCAGGCCGTCGCAGAGGGCCGGCGCCACCTCGAGGCCGGCGCGGACCTGCTGATGGTCGAGGCCGAGGGCATCACCGAGGAGGTGGTGGAGTGGCGGACCGACGTCGCCTACACGATCGCCGACGAACTCGGGGTTGAGAACCTCGTGTTCGAGGCCCCCGGCCCCGAGATGTTCGAGTGGTACATCAAGAACTTCGGCCCGGAGATCAATCTGTTCGTCGACAACTCCCAGATCGTCGAACTGGAGTGCATGCGGTCGGGTCTCTGGGGGAAGGCGACGACCTGGGGCCGGACGGTCACGTGGAAGGGCGACCGCGAGTGACTCCCCCGGCCCCCGTCGCACGTCACCGGAGCGCCGCTTCGACCTCGTCGACGAACCGGTCGGGCGCGGTGTGCATGGCGATGTGTTCCTCGCCCGGGAGCGGGACGACGCGGGCGTCCTCCAGGGCCGCCGCCACCCGGTCGGTCGCGCCCCGCATCCGGTCGGTGCTCTCGGCGCCGACGAGTAGCGTGGCCGGCAGGTCGACCCCCTCGAACCGGTCGGGGTCGAACAGGCCGCGCTGGGTGGCGCGGATCTCCCGCGGGATCGTCGGCGCCGCCGCCACCCGGGCGTCCCACAGGTCGTCCCCGCGCATGAGATCGATCTCCTCGTCGGCCATGCCGACGGCGTCCCTGAGGAAAAACAGGAGGCCCGCCTCCTTCCCCTTCTCGTCGATCGTCGCCTCGATCTCCCCGGCGAGGCCCTCGGGGGCGGGCGCCTCCGCGAGCGGCGGTTCGTAGAGGGCGAGTCGGTCCACCGCGTCGGTCTCCAGGATCGCGTGGAGCGCGCAGATCGCGCCGTAGGAGTGGCCGAGCAGCGACACCGGCGCGTCCGGGTGCGCCTCGGCCGCGTGCTCGACCACCCGGGCGACGTCCGCGTACTCCCGCTCGATGGCGTAGTCGTCCGAATCGCCGCTCGCCCCCCGCCCGCGCCGGTCGACCGCGTAGACCGTGAACGACTCCGCGAGCGCGGGCGCCACCTCCCGCCAGCCGGTGTGGTCGCCGGCCGTCCCGTGGACGAGCACGAGCGGCGGCCCCTCGCCGGTGCGTTCGTAGGCGATCTCCGTCCCGTCGGGTGCGGTGACTGACTCCATGTCCGGTGTGCCGCGGGCCAGCGGTTTAGTCGTTGCTGGGGAGGGAGCACGCGGCCACGACGTGAGGACATAGTAGCGTTTGCAACTGTGTACGCACCCGACCGCACGCTGTCGTGCGTCCGGGTGCGAAACGACTCGCAAACGCCACTGTAGAGGTAGCCCGATCGCCGGCCTACTGGCCGGGGTGCTGGCCGCCTTCCTCGTGGGGCTGGACGACGACGAACCCCTCGGAGCCGGTGAACTCCATCTGCATCGCCTCGCCGGAGGTCTGGCCGATCTCGAAGGTCTTGTTCGTCGCGATCGACGGCGAGAGGCTCGCGCTCCACGCCACGGTCGCGTCCGGGTCCGTGAACACGGGCGGTTCGAGGACCAGCGGGTCGCCGTGGGTCGAGATGGCCACCTCGCCGGGACCGGTCAGGAAGACGTTCGTCAGGCCGCCAGCGGCCGCGCCCGAGAGGCTGCCGACGGTGCCGATCTCGTAGTCGACCGACGACTCGAAGGCCAGCACGTCGGTCCCGTTGACCGACAGCGACTCGCCCTCGTCGAGGTCGAGCAACTGGACCTTCTTGCCCTGCTCGGCGACGTAGAGGTGGCCGGTGCCTTCGGCCTCCATGACGGGCGTCCCCTCGCCGCTGACCGCCTCCTTGACGAAGCCGGTGATCCCGCCCTCGGCGGAGGACTTGCCGGTGAAGGTGACGTCGCCGGTGTACGCGATCATCGATCCGGCCTTGAGCATCACCGTCCCGTCGAGAGGGACGTCGAGCAGTCGATTGTTCTCCTTCTGGAATCCGTCGCCGCCCTCGTCGGGGGCGTTGGATTGCGCAAACTCTGACAGTTCCATGGGAACCAAGAGCCGCGTGGGCGACTCGGCGGCGCTTCTCCCGGGGCCCCCGTAAATGCTGTCATCCCGGGAACGACGTTCGACACCACCGGCCGAAAAATAACACTATCGCAATAGGAATCGGAAACGGTGCTACAGGTGATGTGTACGGGGCGACGATCTCGCGACCCCGGTCTCGTCGCCAGCGGTGCCTCGATCGCCGTCCTGGGTGCCGCCGCGTCTCGATTACTCCTCGGGTGCCGACGCGTCTCGATTACTCCTCGGGTGCCGACGCGTCTCGACTCGTTCCCGGGCCGCCGGGATCCCTCACGGCCGCGATGGCCGGGGTGGCGTCGGCTCCTGCTCCTCGACGCCTCGGGTCGCTTCCGCCTCCTCCGGCACCGTCGTCTTCGGACGCCCCGGGCGGCCGTCGTCCGGGACACACGTATCAACGACGTATCATATCTTATTTACTGATAGGTTTGGTCGCCAGCTACCCACACCCGTCGGTCACCGTGTGCGACGACTGGCGGAGAGGCGACGCGTCGCGGGTGGGTGGACGCGAGCGACCTCCACAGAGCTACCTGCGGACGGAGAGAGTGGAGGCTCGCCTCGGTTGGGTGCGTTACCCACCCGATTCGAGGAAACCCGTCATCCCACTTAATAATTGGGGGTGTCGATCCGCCGTCGGCGCGGCCGGGACTACGTCTCGGTCGTCGTCACCGTCCCGTCGGGCGCGACCGTGACGTACTGGTTCGCCGTGACGTTCCGAAGCGTCTGCCGGGTCCCGTCCGGCCAGACGACCTGGAGGCGGTCGACCGTCTCGCGGTCGCCGAGCCCGAAGTGTAACACCCGCGAGTCCTGGGACTGGTAGTCGCTCCGCGCGTGCTGGATCGCGGTTTGCGTCTCGCCGTCGACCGTCACCGTCACCCGCGCGCCGAGGGCGGTGGTCGCGCCGTTGGACTCGACGGCCCTCACGTCGAGGGCGTTGTTCCCGAGGCGCTCGGCGCGGTTCTCGTAGAGGACGAACTCCCCGTTGTACGCCGACACCGCCAGGTCGACGTCGCCGTCGCGGTCGAAGTCCAGCGCCGCGACGCCACGGCCGTCGAGTTCCTCGAACCCGAGGTCGGAGGCGTCCCGGCTCTCGTACCCTTCGCTCCCCCGCGTCCACACCATCGGGTAGGTGTAGTGGGGGTCCTCCTCGTCGAAGCGGAAGACGTTCTGGGTCGCGTGGAAGACGTCGGGGTCCCGGTCGTTGTCCAGGTCGGAGATCACCGCCGCCCAGCCCCAGCCGCCCTCCCTGACGCCGTACGCGGCCGCCTCTGACCCGAAGGTGCCGTCGCCGCGGTTGACGAGGAGGTTGTTGCCCGCGATCCGCTTCGAGCGCAGGACGAAGGAGAAGTAGTTCTCCAGGCGCGCCCGTCGCTCCTCGGTCAGGTTCGCCTCGTCGAGCGGGAAGTAGATGTTCGTCACGAACACGTCCGGCCGGCCGTCGCCGCTGACGTCGGCCACCTCGGAGGACATCCCGTTGCGGGACGTCTCCGTGCCGAGGACTCGACGCTCGAAGGTGCCGTCACCCTGGTTGACGTAGAGGGTGTCGTTGTTGAAGTCGTTGGCGACGTGGACGTCGGGCGCCCCGTCGCCGGTGAGGTCGACGAAGCTGGTCGCCAGGCTCCAGTGGGCCCCCCTGATCCCGGCGTTCTCGACGCGCTCGAACCCGTCGCCAGTGTTCTCGTACAGGACGTTCGGGTTTCCGTTATCCTCGGAAACGTACCCCTCCGACTGCAGGTAGCCGTCGGGCGTGCCGTCCGCCCAGTTGCCGTACTGGACGACGAACACGTCGACGTCGCCGTCCCCGTCGTAGTCGGCGGCCGAGGCGCCGACCCCGACGTCGAACGCGTCGCCGAGGCCGCGTTTCTCTTTCGTAAACGTCCCCCCGTCGTTCCGCAGGAAGGTCGCGTTGCCCTCCCGGGGGAGGAGGAGCAGGTCCTCCCAGCCGTCGCCGTCCGCGTCGAAGAAGAGCGCCCCCTGGACGGCCATGTCGACCGCGGGGAGCGCGTCGGAGCGCTCGAAGGCGCCCCCGGTGTTCTCGAACAGCACCGGTTGGTCCCCGCCGATGGCCAGCAGGTCGGGCCACCCGTCGTTGTTCACGTCGCTCGCGTACACGCCGGCGTCGCCGTTCCCCACGCCCGAGGCCTGCGAGGCGTAGGTGAATCCGACATCTTCGGAAACCTCGTCGACGCCCCACTCCGAGGGTCCGAGCAGGTCCGTCGCGCCGGTGCACCCGGCGGTCAGCACGAGCACACAGACGAGCGCGACCAGGGGGCGGCTCACGACTCGGGCTCCGGGTTCGGCGACGGCAGCGAGCGCAACCGCCGGGGCGGGAGCAGGAACGTCGCCCGCGAGACGACCGTCAGGTAGTCGACGATCCCGTGGTGGGGGTCGTCGACGTCGACGTCGTACTCGTCGGGGTTCATCGCCTTGCGCGTCTTCACGAAGTCCTCGACCCCGCGCTGGACCGAGGTGAAGTTGAAGCCCACCTTCCCGTCCTCGACCAGGTCGGTGGCGACGGCCTCCGAGCGCCGGAGGATCCGCGGCTCGAAGTTCTCGTCGCGGGCGCGGGCGGTCTTCGCCGTGTGGCCGACGCACCCGGTTCGCTCGGCGCCCTCCGCGATGGCCTCGTCGGTCGTCATCTCCTCGGTGATCCCGCTGTCGTTTCCGAGGGGTTCGCCCGTCTCTCCCACGTCGTCGACGTCGTGGTGGGGGCTGAACATCCCGTGCACCCGCGAGTCGCGGTCGTTGTCGTACCACCGCTCGACGTCGATGAGGAGGCGCGACACCGCCTGGGTCGTCCCGCCCGCGAACGGCCCGGACTCGATGGTCACCCGGTCCTCCGCGGGGAGGCTGTCCTTGAACCCCGATTTGAACCCCATCGACAGCGGAGCGTGCTCGGGGATGGCGTCGACGTCGACCTCCTGGGCGGGCAGCCCTTTGCCGACGACGCCGGCGCGCCGGTCGGCCTTCTCGAAGACCTCGTCGAAGGAAGTCGGCATCGGGACGCCGTTCATTCGGTCGCGATCCCCGAATAGCGCCTCCTCGACCGCGAGCAGGATCGACCCGAAGTCTGCGGTCAGCACCAGCAGCGCGTCGTAGTGGTCGGCCTTCTCGGGGTCCTCGCCGACCGCCTCCAGCACCGTCTCGGGGCGCTGCAGGTCGAGGTCCGCGGGGAGGTCGGCGTCGAACCGGTCGAAGTAGTCCCGGGAGTACCCGAGCGTGAACAGGAGGCCGGGATTGATCGAAGCGCTGATGTCGCCGGCGGTCCCCCGCTGGTAGGCCCGCTCCAGCGTCCGCAGCGTCTCCTCGACCCGTTCGCGATCCGCGTCGGTCGGCGTCCCCGAACCCCGGTAGTTCAGAAACAGCAGTAGCTGGTGTTGCGGCAGGACGGTGTTGTCGTGGGCGTCGTGGACGATAAAGCGGCCCCAGGCGTGTTGCCGATCCGGGAGCGCCGACAGGTCCCCGGGGCCCCGCGGGAACTCGGAGTCTTCGGTGGCGCCCTCCCGCGAGAGACAGGCGGTCAGCGCGTTGGCGCCGCCGATGGCGACGGCCGCCTTGACGAAGTCGCGACGCGCGATCCCGGGAACGTCGTCTGGGGACATCCAGTAGGCGTTGACGACCCTCACTATTGAATGTGACTGCTCCCCTCAGCGCGCGAACCGGTTCCACCGCCTCGACCGGGGCCGCCCGCCGACCGTCAGCAGCGCACGACGGGGTTGTAGGGCTCGAACATTCCGTCGGGGTTGGCGTAGAACAGCCACGCGTGCAGGCCGTAGTGCTCCGGTTGGTTCGTCTTCGGGCTGTGGCCCGCCGTCGGCCCGTGGAACTCCTGGCCGAACATCGTCGGCGGCGAGTCCGTCGACTCGACCGGCACGTACCACTCGGCGCCGTTGAGCAGGTAGTTCCAGTTCGACGTGATGCGGTAGAGCAACACCGGCGGCTCCGTCGGTTCGGTCCCCCCCCGCCCGTCGCCGTCGGCCGGGACGAACGGCACGCCGTAGCCGCCCTCGTCCGCGATGCACTTCTCGGTGTTTCTGAACCCCTGCTCCTCGGCGTTCCCCCCGTTGAGGTACGGCCGGAGCGCGTCCCGCACCGGCTCGAGTTCGTCGACCAGGGGCGCGGGATCGACGGCGCCGTTGTAGGGGGCGAACAGTCCGTCGGGGTTCTCCCGGAAGAGCCAGACAGTGAGCGCGTAGTGCTCCGGGACGAACGGGAGGGGGCTCGACGTCGGCCCGTCGAACGTCCGCCCGAACAGGGTCGGCGGCCCGTCCCGCTCGCTCGCGGGGACGTACCACTTGACCCCGAGCGGCCGGTACTGCCCCTCGTTCGTGAGGTCGTACAGCACCATGTTGGGCGCCGTCTCGTCGAGGGCGTCGACGTCGGGGTTGACGAAGGGCGTCCCGAGCACCCCGTCGTCCGTCCGGACGTACCGGCCCGCGGTCTGGTACCCCTCCGAGATGGCCGTCGAGACGTCCTCCAACCGGGAGAGTTCCTCGCGACGACGGTCGACCTGCTCCGACGGACTCGGGCCGAGCCCGAGGCAGCCGGTGAGGCCTACCAGCGCGCCGCCGGCGGCGGCGCGGCCGAGAAACTCCCGGCGGGTGTGCGTAGCTGGCGACATGCCCCATGCATGCGTGGGGTGGGTCCTAAAGATATCCCTGCCCGTCGGGCGCGACGGACGGTGGCCGGGGGCGAGGTGATTCGGCCTGGTCGACGACGAGCGGCGGGCGATGGGGAGGGAGCGAGAGACGGGAGATGGAGAGCGAGAGTCGAGAGGCGCGTCGGAGGGAGGCGGGCCGACTAGATGTACTCGGGGAACAGCCGTGAGTGCGGCGGTTCGATGTCGAGCAGTTTGCAGACGTTCCCGCCGAGGATGAGGTTCAGTTCGTCGGCCGGGAGGTCGACGTCGCGGACGTACTTGTCGACCTGACGCAGCGAGGTGCCCCAGGCGTCGCACTGGTGGGCCTGTAGCCCGCGGCTCTTGATCTGCGTCCAGCGCAGCGGCGGGTAGTCGTACTCGCCGGTCGAGCGGTTCGCGGGGTTGTTGGCAGCGATCCAGGACGCGCCCCAGTCGGTGCCCCAGATGAGCTGGTCGGCGCCGATGTTCGGGTCGTTCATCGGGCGCTTGATCAGGTCGGCCCAGTAGTTCCCGATCTCGATGTAGACGTTGTCGTAGGTCGCGGCGACGTTGCACGACTCCTCGACGTTCTCGCGCCAGTTACTCTGGACGCCGCCGTGGTCGATGATGATCGGGACCTCGGGGTACTCCAGGTGCAGGTCGATGGCGTAGCGGATGTCGCGGCGGTCGGGCAGCAGCGTGCCCGGGTCGCGCTCGTAGCCGCCGTTGACCGAGCCGGGGTGCCAGCGCAGCGGCACGTCGTGCTTGGCGGCCAGGTCGTAGATCTTGCGGAGCTGGTCGTGGCGCTCCTCCCAGGGGACGCGCTCGGCGCGCTGGGTGATCGTCGGGTCGAACGGGAGCATCTCGCCGATGCCGACGAAGGCGTCCTTCTGCAGGCGCTCGTCCATCTCCTCGACGGCCCGGTCGATGTCCCACTCCTCCTCGCCGGCGACCGCCTTCCGGTTCGTCTCGTAGGGGTGGGTGAAGGCGACGAACTTGTCGGGGTGCTCCTCGACCATCTTCTCGTGGAGGCGGTCGCTGAACCCGAAGCCGGGCTGGAGGCACACCATGTCGACCCCGTAGCGATCCATGTCGTACAGCAGGCGGTCGGTGTTCCGGTAGGTGACGACCTCGGCGTCGTCGTCGGCCAGGTCCTCGTCCTCGGCCGTCCACATGAGTTTGCTGAGCGTGGCGTAGTCCGGTCGCTCGTCCCTGTTCGAGAAGTCCACGGCGATCCGCTGGCCGTGAACGTGCGTGTCGATGAGGAAGCGTCCCATCTGCATAGCAGTTCCATCGATACCGGCAGGCCTTATTATCTTACCGTTTGGCCCGACGGCGCGGGGCGACCGCGTCGCCTTCCGAGGCCATCGGCGGCCGCGCGCCTCGCGCTCTCGGATCGTCGCGGCGAGATGGCCGCGTCGCCTCTCGGATCGCCGCGGCGAGACGGCCGCGTCGCCGGTTAGACCTGAATGTAGTCCTCGAACAGCCGCGTCTCGGGCGGCTCGATGTCGAACAGGCGGACGGCGTTGCCGCCGAGGATGAGGTTGAGTTCGTCCTGCGGGAGGTCCGTCTCCATGGCGAACTTGTTGAGCTGACGGAGGCCGGCGCCCCAGTAGTCGGGCTGGTGGGCGGGCAGCCCGCGGTCGGCGATCTGCTCCCAGAACGTCGGCGGGTCCTCGCCGGGCTGGCTGTGCTGGACCATCGACGCGCCCCAGTCGTTGCCCCAGAGCAGCTGATCGATGCCGATGTTCGGGTCGTTGATCGGCTTTTTCATCAACTCGGCCCAGTACAGTCCGATCTCGAGGTAGACGTCGTCGAACGTGCCCGCGACCTTGCAGGCCATGTCGACGTACTTCTCGTCCCAGCCGGCCTGCATCCCGCCGTGGTCGAAGATGATGGGGACCTCGGGGTACTCTGCCTTGAGCTGGCTGGCCAGCGTCGGGTCGTTCCAGTCCGGGTAGAGCTGGAACAGGTGGTTGCCGCCGTAGCCGGAGGCGTAGCCCGTGTGCCAGCGGACGGGCACGTCGTGTTTCGCGGCGACGTCGAAGACGTGGCGCATGTCCTTCTTTCGCTGGGACCACTCGATGGGCTCCGTCCGGGTGGGATCGCCGCGGATGCCCTCGCCGGTCATGCGGAAGCCGTCGTGCTGGAGCCACTCGTCGAGTTCCTCGGCGGCGGCCTCCCAGGTCCACTCCTCCTCGCCGCGGAGGGCCTTCTTCTTGGTCTGGACCGGCGCGGCGGCGGCGATGAACTTGCCCGGGTTGTTCTCGATGATCTGCCGGTTGATCTCGTTGGTCATCCCGAACCCGGAGAGCAGGACGGCCATGTCGACGCCGTACGCCTCCATGTCGTAGAGGACGCGATCGGAGTTGTCGTAGACGATCACGTCGTCGTCGTCGTCGGCCTCGTCGGCCGGGACGGCCATCTTCATCTTGTCCGCCAGGCTCCCGTAGTCGTCCTCGCCCGAGGCCTGGGCCTTGACCGCGTGGCGCTGCCCGTGGCAATGCGTCTCGACGATGAAGCGTCCTGGTTTCATCGGGTCGAAATTGACTGAAGCTCAGCATAAACGTTGGGGTCGACGGACTGTCCTCCCGCGCGAGCGGGCCTCGCTCGCCGTCGACCCGCTCGTTCGCCTCCGGTTCGTGGTTCGCCGTCGTTCGTCCGCTCGCCGTCGTTCGTCCGCTCGCCGTCAACGCGTCCGCCCGCCGTCGTTCGTCCGCTCGCCGTCAACGCGTCCGCCCGCCGTCAACGCGTTTGCTCGCCGTCAAGCGTTCGCTGTCCGCCCTCTCGCTTTGCCACCGACGCGAACGACCACTAGCTTTAATCCCACCTCCCCGTAACTGGGTGGCAATGGATCGCAGGGTCATCGGAGCGGCGGCCGCCGTCGCGGTCGTCCTCGCGCTGCTGGCGGCGTTCCCGGTCGCCGACGGGGCGTTCGGGCTGACCGACCGGGGGGCGGCGGAGTCGTCGACCTGGTTCCGCAACGCCACCGACGAGGCCGGGTTCCACTACCTCGGCACGCAGAAGGCGACGAGCATCCGCGGCACCGTCGCCACCGACGACGGGGTGTACGTCGCGGACGTGAACAACGACCTGCGCGAGGACGTCCTCGCCGTCGGCGGCGAGGAGCCGGTCCTCTACGTCAACACGGGCGACGGGTTCGAGCGGTCGTCGGCGTTGCCGGACGTGCCCGCCGAGGTGTACGTCCGGGCCGCCCTCTTCTTCGACGCCGACGGCGACGGCTGGGAGGACCTCGTGTTGCTGCGCCACGGCGAGCCTCCCGTCCTCCTGGAGAACGAGCGGGGGACCTTCGAACGCCGCGAGGACGCCTTCGACCGCTCGCTTTCGGTCCCCATCGGCGCCTCGGCGGCCGACTACGACGGCGACGGCTGCACGGACCTGTTCGTCGTCCAGAACGGCAACTGGGACGACGTCAGGCCCGCGCGCCTGACGAACGACATGGCCGCCATGGAGCGGGGCAACGGCAACCCGAACGTCCTGTTCCGGGGCACCTGTGGGTCGGACACCGGCGAGGAGCCCGCGTTCGAGGCCGTCGACGACGCCGGGATCAGCGGCGACCACTGGAGTCTCGCGGCGAGTTTCGTCGACCTCACCGGCGACGGTCGACCGGACATCCACGTCGCCAACGACTTCAACAACGACGTGATCTACGTCAACGAGGGCGACGGCACCTTCGAGCGCCGCGAGATCCCCGAGACCAACCGGAACGGGATGTCCTCCGAGGTCGGCGACGTGAACGGCGACCTTCGTCCCGATATCTTCGTCACGAACATCAACTGGACCAAGAAGGCCCAGGCCTCCGCCGGCGTCTCGATGTACAAGGTCGAGGATCACATGGGGAACAACCTGCTGATCAACCGGGGCAACGGGACGTTCGTCGACCGCGCGAAGCCCTACGGCGTCGAGGCCGGGCGGTGGGGCTGGGCCGCCGTCTACGCCGACCTCGACAACGACGGCGACCGCGACCTGTTCCACACCACGCGCGGGAAGTTCTACGAGGACCCGCCCTTCTTCGTCGACCTGGGCAAACTGTACGACTTCAAGCAGGCGCGGTTCTTCGAACGCGTCGAGGAAGACCGCTTCGAGGCGCGCGTCACGCCCGACCTCGGCTTCACGGAGGAACTCGACGGGCGTGGGGTCGCCCGACTCGACTACGACGGCGACGGCCGCCTCGACCTCGCGGTCGCCGACACCTCCCACCCGTTCGCGCTGTTCGCCAACCAGCGCGACGGCGGCAACGCCCTCCAGCTGTTCGTCGCCGACGACGGCGGTGCGGCGGCCAACGGCGCCCGCGTGTACGTGACCGTCGACGGGGCCGAGCGGCTCTACATGGTCCACGCCCGCGCCGACTACCTCTCCCAGGACTCGCGGCTCGTCCACGTCGGACTGGGGGACCACGAGCGGGTCGACGAGATCCGCGTCGAGTGGACCGACGGCTCGACCACCGTCCTGGAGGACGTCGACGCGAACCGGCGGCTCGTCGTCACGGACGACGGCATGACCGCGGCGTGTCCGTTCGAGGGCGAGCGCGGCCCGATCCGATCGCTGCTCTCGGGCGACTGCGGGTTCGCGTTCGACGACGGGAACTGGTCGCGGGCCTGACTCCCGTGTTCGCCCCGGCGGTGGCCGTAGCTCGTCGGTGACTGACGGGGAGAGATGTCGACCGGTGCCTGCTGTTGATGGGGTGCCCTGACGTGCGGCCCCGGTCGACGCCGGGCGCCCGACGACCGCGAGGTTCGATCGGGCGCCCGGAAACGGGTGCGTTTGGTCGCGTGGGCGTTGGTTCGGTCGCGCAGACGCGCGTTCGGACGGTCGACGGCGAGGTGGGCCGACCTACCCCTGCCGCTCGTCGACGATCTCCTGGAGCGCCTCGGCGTGCCCGTCGATGATGTCCGCCGGGTTCTTGTCGCGCAGGAGCACGTCGGACTGGAGGTCCCACAGCGGCTCGCTCGAGTAGGTGACCGCGTAGGGGTTCGGCGGGCTGGTGTCCTGGCTCTTGTGCTGGAAGACCTCGAACGCCTCGTCCTGCAGCTGGTTGAGCTGGCGCTCGTTCCAGCCCGACCAGAGGTCGAGTTCCTTGAGCCCGTTGACGTACTCGTCGCTGTCCTTGATGCTCGGCCACGACGGGATGTTGTGGATCGGGCCGAGGTTGTGGTAGAGGAACATCAGGAAGTCGCGCTGCATGGCGTACTCGATGAACACCTTGGAGACCTCGGTGTTCCCCTGCTTGAACGCCAGGAAGCCCTCGACGGACCCGTCCGTCCCCCACTGCGTGTTCTGGGGCATCCGCGTGACCTCGACCCCGCTGGCGAACTCCCGCTCGTTGCGGATGGCGGCGTTCTTCGGGCGCGGCCCACCGTACCACGTGCTGGCCGCGGAGCCGTTCTGGATGATGTTGATGACGTCGCCCCAGCCCGCGCCGGCACCCTCGGGGGAGTACTGCTGGCGGTCCTTGAGGTAGTTCAGGAGCTCGATCATCTTCTCGCGGTTCTCGCCCTCGTGGAAGTTGATGGTGATCTGGTCGTCCTCCCACGTGGCGATCGAGCCGCCGATGGTCCAGAGCCACGAGACCGTCCGGACGGTCCCGATCGACCCGTCGGCGATGGGGACGTAGGTGCCGCGGACGTCGTTGTCCATCTCGTCGACCGCACGGGCGTACTCGAGCGCACTCTCCCAGTCGGTCGGTTCGATGTCGACCAGGTCGCTCCGCCAGTTGTAGGTGTTCAGGTTGTTGAGGACCGGCATCAGCACCTTGCCCTCGCCGAAGTCGAGGGTCTCCTCGACGACGGGGTTCGCCTGGCCGAGGCGCTCCGCCACGTTCTCGTAGACGTCGTCGAGCGGCTGGATGATGCCCTCGTTGAACAGCAGGCCGCCCTGGGTGAGCGAGCGCCAGCTGACGTCCGGCGGGTCGCCGGCCTGGATCATCTGGATGATCCGGCGGTTGCCCTCCAGCCCCGCGGTGATGAACTCGACGTTCGTCTCCGCGCCGGTCGCCTCGGAGAACCCCTCGGTGATCCGCGTCCAGAACTCCTTCGAGGTGTCGTCGTTGGAGTCCGTGACCATGTGGAGCGTCTCGCCCGAGAGGTCCGGCCACTCACCGCTCTGGGAGGTCGACGTCCCGCCCGAGCCGCCGTCGCTTCCGCCGTCGCCCGAGCCACCATCCGAGCCGCCGTCGCCGCTGCCGCCGTCGCTGCCACCGTCTGAGCCACCGTCGCCGCCGCCGGCACAGCCTGCCAATCCGGCGATCCCTCCGGCGCCCATCCACTTCAGTGCCTGCCGTCTGCTCGTCTTCGTCGGTCTTCGGACCATGGTACCACGATTCATTGAGAGATGGTAATAACACTTTCTCTATCGATCTGATATGAAGAGCCGGCTGGGACCGCCAGCAGCGACGAACGAAACGCAGAGCGAACGAGACGAAGAGCGAACGGACCCGAAACCGCGCGGGCGAGCGAGTGGCGGTCAGACCTGGCTCGCCTGGAATCCGCGCAGGATGTACTTCTGGAGGAAGTACACGAAGAGGATGGTCGGGAGGACCATCAGCGTCGCCGCGGCCATGATCTGGCTCCACTTCACCGACTCCTGGACGGTAAAGCGGTACAGCCCCTGGACGAGCACCCACTTCTCCGAGTCGATCAGGAGGATCGTCGGGATGGTGAACGCGCCCCACGAGAGGGCGAAAGAGTAGATCGCCACGGCGATCATGCCGGGCTTGGCCATCGGTAGCGCGACGTCGATGAACGCGCGGAAGCGCGTGCTCCCGCTGACGATCGCGGACTCCTCCAGCGAGTACGGCACCGTCTGGAAGAACTGCCACATGAGCCACAGGGAGAACGGCAGCGTGGCGGCCATCGTGGCGAAGATGACGCCCGGGATGCTGTTCAGGATGCCGAGCTGTCGCCAGAAGATGAACAGCGGGATCGACAGAAGGATCGGCGGGAACATGTACCCGAAGAGGATCGCCCGCGCGAACGTCTTCTTGTGCGGGATGTCGAGGCGGGCCAGCCCGTAGCCCCCGAGCGTCGCGGCGGCGGTCGTGAGCGTCACCACGCCCACCGAGAGGTAGGTAGTGTTGAAGAACCACAGCGGGATGTCCGTCTGCATCACCTGGGCGTAGGCCTGGAAGGTGGGTTCGGCCGGGAACAGCGGCGTGGGGACCGAGAACAGGTCCCGCGACGGCGTGATCGACGTCACCAGCATCCAGTAGATGGGGAAGAGTACGACGATCATCGAGACGAACAGCCCGATGCGCCAGGCCCACTTGCGACCCTGGCGCTGGTACTTGTAGGGGACGAGGTCGTCGAGGAGCGAGTCGGTGGAGTCGTCCTCGACGCTGCGCCGGGCGCCGGTATCGGAGCTCATTCGACGCGCACCTCCTGGGAGGGTTCGAAGACGGTGAAGTAGACGGCGGCGGCGATCACCAGCAGGCCGAAGAGGAACGTGGAGACCGCGGCGGCCTCGCCGAGGTTGGCCTCCACGAACGCCGTCTGGTAGGCGTGGATCGAGGCGATGCGGGTCACGTCGGCCGGGCCGCCGTTCGTCAGGATGAACACGATGTCGAACTTGTTGAACATCCAGATGCTCCGCAGGAGGATGGCGATGAACAGCACGCCCTTGAGGTTCGGGAGCGTGATGTCGACGAAGCGCCGGTAGTACGACGCCCCCGAGATCGCGGCGGCCTCGTAGAGGCTGTCGGGGATGCTCTGGAGGCGCGCGAGCACGAGGATCGTCACGAAGATGGAGAACTTCCAGCTGGCGACGGAGATGACCGCGAACATCGCCCACTGGATCGAGCCGAACCAGGGGATGAACTGATCGATGACCCCTACGCGAACGAGGAGCTGGTTGATGATCCCGAAGTTGCTGCTCCCCATCCAGAGGGCCACGTAAGCGAGGACCGCCGTGGGGACGATGTACGGCAAGAGCGCCACGGCCCGAACGAGCTTCTGCCCCCTGAACTCGCGGTTGATCAGGAACGCGAGTGCGGTCCCGAAGGCCACCTGCAGGGCGACCGAGCCGACGGCGAACAACGAGGAGCGACCGAGGCTCGCCCAGAAGGCCGCGTCGTTCAGGACCTTCTCGAAGTTTCCGAGGCCGTTCCACTCCCAGAGCGGCGAGTACGCCGAGATCTCGAAGAAGGAGGCGCTCAGCGCCCAGCCGATCGGAAACAGGTTGACCGACAGGAACACGACCGCCGCGGGCAGCATCGTGAGGGCCATGAACACCCACTTCTTCGAGAGATATTCGTACAGGCTCACCTGATACGGGTGAAGCCTACCGCTCACAACTGCCTCTCTTACTGACATCGTTAGTCGGGTCATTCAAACCCAACTACTTAATTCTGCCTCTCACCCGCCAGCGTCGGCGAAATAGCGACTCGGCGATCTATCTGGGGGCCGACGCGATGGCAGTCGATCGCGGTCCGAACGTCCCTCGCCGGCGGTCGAGTCAGCGGGCCACTCTGCTCCGATCCGGCGGTCGAGTCGGCGGGCCGATCAGGTGTTGTTGCCGCGCGCGATCGCCTGCTCGGTTGCCCCGTCGAACACGTGGGCCTTCTCGGGGGGGAAACTGACCGAGACGCGCTCGCCCTCCTGCAGCGTGACGTCCGGCGAGGCGATCGCCCTGACCTCGCCTTTCGGCCCGTCGATCGTCGCCAGCTTCCGGTCGCCGATCCGCTCGACCAGCTCCAGGCGGCCGTCGAAGTAGCCCTCGGACGAGTCGTGGTGGAGCGTGATCGCCTCGGGGCGGAATCCGACGATCGCGGTGTCGCCCTCGGGTTCGACGTCCGTGGCGTCGAGTTCGATCGTGGTGCCCTGGAACGTGACGGCGACCGTCTCGCCGTCGGCCGCGTCGATGGTCGCGTCGACGAAGTTCATCGAGGGGTTGCCGATGAAACTCGCCACGAACCGGTTCTCGGGGTAGTGGTAGACGTTGTCCGGGGTGTCGACGCTCAGGATGTTCCCGTCGTTCATGATCGCCACCCGGTCGCTCATCGAGAGCGCCTCGCTCTGGTCGTGGGTGACGTAGATGGTCGGGCTGTTGACCCGGCTGTGGACGCGCTGGATCTCCTTGCGGATCGCCACCTTCAGCTTGGCGTCCAGGTCGCTCAGCGGCTCGTCCATCAGGAACGACTTCGGGTTGTAGACGATCGTGCGCGCGAGGGCGGCCCGCTGGCGCTGGCCCCCGCTCAGTTCGGCGGGGAACTTGTCCAGGAGCTCCGAGATGCGCATGATCTCGGCGGCCTCGCGGGCCTCCTCGGCCCGCGTCTCCTTGTCGATGCCGCGGACCTTCAGCGGATAGGCGATGTTCTCCCGGATGGTCATGTGGGGATAGAGGGCGATGTCCTGGAACATCATCGCCAGCCCGCGCTTGTGGGGCGGGACGTCGGTCATGTCCTCCCCGTCGATGATGATCTCGCCGCTGGTCGGCGTCTCCAGCCCGGCGATACAACGGAGGGTCGTCGACTTCCCGCAGCCCGAGGGGCCGACGAGCGTCACGAACTCGTCCTCGCCGATCGAGAGGTCGATGCTGTTTACGGCGACTTCAGTCCCACCCGGAACGTCGAATTCCTTCCGCAACTTCCGAAGCTCAACTGTCATAGCTGGTCAGTCTGCTAGGGGGTACCGTAGTTGACCTACGTATAGCTATCGGATGTGGGACCGATCTCGACGCGGGCGCCGTCGCCCAGAATACGGGGACGTGAGCGAGTTACGCGACCGTTCGGCCGGTCACGCGACGATCCCGTCGTCGTAGAACGCCTCGATCTCGCTCGCCGAGTAGCCGGCCCGTTCGAGCAACTCCCGCGTGTGCGCGCCGAGGTCCGCGGCCTGGTCGAGGTCGCGCATACCGTACGCGGAAAACATCGCCGGGAAGTTCAACTGGAGGTAGTCGCCGATCCGGTCGTCGTGCGCCCACTCGCGGACCCGTCGGTGGTCCAGTTGCTCGTGCTCGAAGGCCTCCTCGACCGTGAGGACGGGCGCGGCGATGAACCCGGCGTCCCACAGCAGGTCGAGCCACTCCTCGCGGGGGCGCGTCCGGAACTGCTCGGTCACGCGCCGCTCGACGAACTCCCGGTCCGCCGTGATCTCCTGGACGGTCCGGTAGCGCCCCTCCTCGACCCACTCGTCCAACCCGAGCAGGTCCCAGAACGCCGTCCACCGCTCGGGCGTCGGCGGGAGCACGTCGAGGGTGAGCGGCTCCGTCGCGGTCGGGTAGATCCCCCGCGGCCCCTCCGTCCGCGACGGGCCGCCCGGCGGTTCGATGTTCATCCCGCTGGAGTACGACGCCGCCTGGTCCGAGAAGCCGGCCAGCATGACGTCGAACATCGAGATGTCGATGTGCGTCCCCTCGCCGCCGAGGAGGGCGGCCAGGACCGAGATCGTCACGTAGGCGGTCGTGAGTTCGTCGGCCGCGAACCACCCGGACAGCGACGGCTCGCCCCCGCCCGCCCGCAGCGCGTTCTGATACGGCAGGCCGCTCATCCCCTGGGCCATGAAGTCGACCGCCTTCCGGTCCTTCCAGGGGCCCGTCTTCCCGTAGCCGCTGATCGAACAGTAGATGATCTCGTCGTTGACGGCGGCGACGTCCTCGTAGCCGATCCCGAGTCGGTCCATCGCCCCCGGTGACATGTTCTCGAGCAGGACGTCGGCGTCCCGGGCGAGGCGCATGAAGATCTCGTGGCCCTCGTCCGAGGCGATGTCCACCGCGAGGCTCTTCTTCCCGCTGTTGATGATCGCCTGCAGCGGCGTGGTGCCGTCGACCGGTTCGCCGTGGGTCGCCGAGTGGCGAAACGGGCTGCCGCTCGTCCGTTCGACCTTGACGACCTCCGCGCCGAACTCCGCGAGGTAGCGTGCGGGCTTCGGCGCCGTGAGGAACGTCCCCACCTCCAGAACCGTGACACCGTCCAGTATAGCCGAATTCGCAGACATGCCCCGGAAAAAGCCGTGGGACCACATAAACATACGGCATCGGTCGTCCGCGCCGGCGCGACGCGTGCGCACGCATGCCTCGACGGGCGAACCCACGAACCTTTTTATACGTTTACTTTCGATTCCCCCGTACACAATCCATGCGAAGCACAACGACGGTCCATCCCCCGACACTCGCGGAACTCTCGAGCGTCGCGGCGGAGCACAACCCGACGCGCGTGGCGTTCGGGAACGGGATCGACGGCGACGTCGTCACCTGGGAGGAGTTCGACGCCGAGAGCGCCCGCGCGGCGAACGCCATCCGCGAACACGCCGCCCAGGGCGACCGCGTCGCCTTCCTCTGCGAGGGGAGCGTCGAACACGCGACGCTCTGGAACGGGGCGCTGAAAGCCGGGTGCGTGGTCTCGAACCTCCACGTCCGGGCGGCGCCCGCGACGATCCGGTCGTGTATCGACGACCTCCGGCCCCGGGTGCTCGTCGTCGACGAGGACACCTCGGAACTGTACGCCGACGACCTCCGGGACGAGATCACCACCGCCGTCGACGCGGTGGTGTCGACGGGCGAGGCGGCGACCGACTACGAGCGACCGTTCGAGTCGTTCCTGGCCGACCGGCCGGCCACGGACCCGGACGTCAGGGTCCGCCCCGACGACACGGCGGTCGTGATGTGGACCTCGGGGACGACGGGGAAGCCGAAGGGCTGGTGTCACTCCCACCACGGTCTGATGATGCGGGGGATCAAGCTGGCGCACATGAAGGAGACGACGCGCCGCACCCGCGTCCCGAACGTCTTCACCCCCTCGTTCGCCGCGTGGTACTCGACGACGCTCCCGGCGATGGTCGCAAACGGGAGCACCTACTTCCTCACCTCCTGGGACCCGGAGACCTACGTCGAACTCATCCAGGAGCGCGAACTCACGAACTGCGTGCTCGTGCCGACGATGTGGCGCGAGATCCTCCGGCTCGACTCGCTCGACGAGTACGATCTCTCCAGCCTGGAGAACATCGAATCGGCCGGCGAGGCCCTGGACCGAACGACCCTGGAGCGGCTCCGAGAGCACATCTGCGGGTCGGTCTCCCAGGCGTACGCCGCGACCGAGATCGTCGGGACGGCGATCACCCACCACGAGATGGACGGCGACCGGATCGAGAGCGTCGGCAAGCCGCTGCTCGGGAGTCGGGTGCGCGTCGTCGAACGCGGCGGCTCGCCCGAGGACGTCAAGCCGCCCGGCGAACTGGGCGAGGTGATCCTGAAGAGCAGCGACGCCGCGACCTGGGTGTGGGGGAACACCGAGAAGACGGAGTCGTCGTTCGAGGACGAGTGGTGGTTCTCGGGGGACCTCGGCTACATGGACGAGGACGGGTACCTCTTCATCGAGGGGCGCGACGACGACATGATCCTCTCGAAGGGGATCAAGGTGTTCCCGACCCCGGTCGAGGAGCGCCTCAACGCCCACCCGGACGTCGTCGAGTCCGCCGTCTTCGGGCTCGACGACGACGAGTACGGGGAGAAGGTCACCGCCTACGTCCACCGGCGAGACGAGGGGGTCACCGCCGACGACCTCGATCAGTGGTGTCTCGACAGCGACGAACTCGCCCGGATCGAACGCCCCCGAGAGTACCACTTCACGGACGAAACCCTCCCCCGAACCGCCAGCGACAAACTCGATCGCAAGTCGATCCAGCGCGACCTCGCCTCGGAGTAGGTCCTCCTCGCCCTCCGCCCTCCTCACCCTCCGACCCCCTCGCCCTCCGACGGTTCTCGTCGTTCCTCAGCCGCGCCGAGCCACCGCTCACTCGCCGTCGATCGCTGTCCGGGGGAGTGTCTGTCGGTTGCCACGAACCACGGTACCCCGCCACACGATTTTCCCTATCGTCGGAACTCGACCACCCCGTCGAACGTACACGATTGTCCCCTATCGTCAACGAACTGCGCCCTCACATGTCCCATTACGACACGTTCCCCCACCGAACCGGACGGACGCACACCGAGTCGGCCGAACGGTTCACGAACTCGCGTTTCGCATGATATTTCGTAAACGATCTATCGGTCGCGCCGACCCTGGTTTCGCGGCGTGAGAGTCGCTCTTTATTTACCACCGAAACCGCCGTACTCAAGCGCAGACGTTAATTGGCCTCGATTCTATGACGAACTATGCCCCACAACACGCCGCCCCGGGAGATCAAGTCGGTCACGAACGTTTTCGATATCCTCGAAACCGTTCACGACGCGGGTGGGGCGACGTTGACCGAGATCCACGAGGAGATCGATCTCGCCCAGAGCACGCTCCACGACTACCTCCAGACGCTCACCCGGCAGGGGTACCTCATCAAGGAGGACCAGACGTACTTCGTCTCGCTCCGGTTCCTCGACTTCGGGACGCAGGCGAAGCTCACCCGGACGGTCTGGCGGGAGGTCCGCCCGGGGCTCGTCGAGGTCGCGAAGGAGACCGGCGAGATCGTCTGGTTCATGGTCGAGGAGAACGGCTACGCCGTCCACATCGACAACCACTCCGGGGATCGCGTCCTCTACAACTTCCACACCTCGGGGACGCGCGAGTACCTCCACTGCATCGCCGGGGGCAAGGCGATCATGGCCCACCTGGGCGAGGAGCGAGTCGACGAGATCATCGACCGACACGGCCTCCCCAAGTTCACCGAGAACACGATCACCGACCGCGACGCGCTGTTCTCCGAACTCGCGGAGATCCGCGACCGTGGCATCGCCTTCAGCGACGGGGAGCGCCGCGACGAGATCCGGGCCGTCGCCAGCCCCATCGTCCGCGGGGACGAGGTCGTCGGCGCGATCAGCGTGGCCGCCCCCACCAAGCGCCTGACGGGGGACTTCTTCGACGGCGAACTCCCGAACCTCGTCTCGGGCGCCGCGAACCGGATCGAGTTCTCCTTCGAACACGGCAACTGATCGTCGGTGCGTCGCTCTTCGGCGTCGGTTCACCTCCACTTTACGGCGATAGGTACGTAAAATCGGTCGGCATTCCGCTCGTGGCGATCTGACGACCCGTCGAGTGGTCGACTGCGTCGGCCGGAAATCGTTACAGTCCTATACCCGTAAAGGAACCTTCCGCGGGGCCACGACTGCCCGCTGGACCGGGCGCTCGTCAGCCCTGTCGACGCCAACCGCCCCTCCCCGCCGACGCTGTTTGATCCTCCTCGCCGACGCCGACTGGTCCTCACCGCCGATTCCAGGGCGGACATTTCCGCCGTGACGAACACATGTATCTGTACTAGGGGCTCTGCGGCCGACGGTCGTCCTGTCCGACGCGCGCCTCGCAGATCGTGACGCTGGGGCGCGCTCAGGACGCGGAACGGCGTTTCAGCGCCCCCATGTCGTGGCTGCGAACTCCGGTCGGCCCCTCCCGTCGTTCCGCGGCCTCACTGTCGATCACGCCCCTGGAGCGGACGGCACGGCGGCGACCGGCCCGGCGCCGGGATGTTTAATTACTTTTCAACGAACATTGCGATGGCGCCGGTCGAACTCTCGATCCGATCCCGACGGTTCGGTTACAGGTGTCGCGACGCAACCGATCCGACGAACTTCGACAACGTCGAATGCGTCGACGGCGGCGGTTCGCCCCGCCGCGGCCGGTCGCGCCGTGGTGCGCCGGTTGCTCGTTCGAAAACCATTAAACGGTCGGGACTGCGCGAACACACATGAACGATCGAGGCGCCATCGTCCGTCGAATCGAGTCCTCGATCGACATCCCGCCCGGCCACGTGGCGTCGTTCCTCGTCGAGGGGCCGGAACCGATCGCCGTCGACGCGGGGATGCCCGACAGCGGGGCGGCGATCGAGGCCTCCCTCGACCGGTGGGGCTACGGAATGGCGGACGTCGAGCACCTGCTCCTGACCCACCCCCACCCCGATCACACCGGCTCGGTCCCGGCGTTCGTCGAGCGGGGCGATCCGACCGTGTACGCGCCAGCGAGCGCGCGTGACCGTCTACAGAAGGACCCCGCCGGCGTCGGCGAGCGGGTCCGCCGCAACCTCGAACGAGGCGGGTTCGGCGGCGAGCGCCTGGAGTGGGCCGTCGACGCGGCGATCGAGTCCCTGGAGCGCGCCCAGCGACTGCTCCCCCTGGACGCGGTGGACGTGTGGGTCGACTCCGGCGAGGCGTTCGACGTCGGCAGGCGGCGGGTCGAGGCGGTCCACACGCCGGGCCACCAGGCCGACCACCTCTGTTACGTGACGGAACTCGGCTCCCGGCGCGGGCTGTTCTCCGGCGACATGGTGCTTCCGCCGCTCCGGTCGGCCCTGATCCACGACGGCAACGACGACGGGTACCCCGAGGCCGTGCCCGCCTTCTACCGCAGCCTGGAGCGCTTCGAGGCGCTGTCGGTCGATCGGGTCTACCCGGGTCACGGTCCCGTCCACACCGCGCTGGCGGAGTACGTCGAGCGCGACCGCAACAGCCTCGACGGCCGCCTCGATCAGGTCGAGCGGCTGGTCGGCGAGGGCTACTCGACGGTCGCCTCGATCGTCGACGCGATCAAGGGCGACCACGACCTGCGGTACATGGTCCCCGAGATCATGAGCGCGGTCGCCCACCTGGAGGCGACGGGGCGGATCGAGGAGCGGATGGCGAACGGCGTGGCCTACTACACGCCGCCGTAGGGTCTCCGCGTGGGGCCCGGCTCGCTCCCGCATTCCGGGTCTCACTCGACGGCGACGTCGACGACCGCGGGGGTGCCGCCGTCGACGGCGTCGGCGGCGGCGGAGAGTGCGTCGGCCAGGTCGGCGGCGTCCTCGACGCGGGCGGTGTGGGCCCCGACGGCTGCCGCCGGCGCCGACAGGTCCAGCGGCGTCCCGAAGCGGCTCTCGGGGACGTCATCGGCGACCGACCGGCCCTCGGGGTGCTGGGCGGCCGTCGCCGCGCGCACGGCGTTCCACCCCCGGTTGTTGTACACGACGGTCAGCGTCGGCGCGTCGTACTGGGCGGCCATCCAGGCGGTCGCCACCGGGTTCGAGAACAGGTACGATCCGTCGCCGACGAGCGTGAGGACCCGGCTGTCGGGGCGGGCGAGTTTGACCCCGACGCCCGCGCCGCCGGCCCACCCCAGGCCCGACCCGCCGCTGGCGAGGTAGCTCCCCGGTTCCGCGAGCGCGAGGTGGTCGAACACCGACCCGCGACTCGTGACCGAGCCGTCGACCACGACCGTGGTCTCGTCGACCACCTCGTTTATGGCGTGGGACACCTCGGCGGCCGCGATGCCGTCCCGGTCGCGGGCGTCCCCGAGGGCGGCGGCTCGCTCCTCGGCCAGCGCCTCGGCGTGGGCGCGCCAGGGCGAGTCGTCGACGGCGGCGTCGCCGTCGCTCCCCCCGAGGCGGTTCGCGACCGCCTCGAACGTCCGCCCGGGGTCGGCCCGCACGGTGTCGTCGACGCGGAACCGCCAGCGCGGGTACGTCGGCTTGGTGGGGTTCGGGTCGATCTGGACGACCGGCGCGTCGGCGGGCGGGCCGCCCTCCGCGGGGATCCACGGGACGTCGGTGGCCGCGAACAGCACCAGGTCGGCGTCGGCCATCGCCGCCGACGGGTCGAAGCCGGCGTGGAGCGGGTGCCGGCGCGGGAACGACAGCGTCGACGGCGCGTGCTCGACGACGCCCGCGCCCGTCGCCTCCGCGAAGTCGACGAGCGCCGCCACGGAACGGCCGGCCGACGCCATGCCGAGGCCGGTGGTGAGCACGAGCGGGGCGGCGGCGGCGTCGAGGCGGTCGACGAGGCGGTCGACCGCCGCGGAATCGGGACGGGGCGGGTCCACGCGCCGGGGCATCGAGTCGGGGAGGTCGACGGGCCTGATCGGCGTCTCCAGCGCCTCCCGCCCGGCCGCGAGGTACACCGGCCCCTGCGGCGAGGCGGTCGCCCGTTCGAGCCCCCGGACGACCTGCTCGGCGGGATCCGCGGGCGGCTGATACTCGCCGGTCCACCGGCAGTACTCCCTGACGATGCCCGCCTGGTCGAAGACGTCCTGGTAGTAGTGGACCGGGTTGTCCCGCGATCCCGTGAACCCCTCGGCGGTGACGGGCGCCAGCCCGGCGATCACGAACACCGGCACCTCCGCGCGGTGGGCGTTGTGCATCGCCGCCCCGAGGTTCTGCGTGCCGACGTCGACGTGCACGAGGACGGCCTGTGGCTCGCCGGTCACGGCGGCGTAGCCGTGGGCCGCGCTCATGGCCGCGAACTCGTGGGGGCAGATCACCACGGCCGGATACGATCCCGGATCGTCCTCGCGCAGGTTGGCCGTCGCCTCCAGCAGCGGCGTGTGGTCGGTCCCCAGGTTCGAGAACACGCGGCTCACCCCTCGCTCGGCCAGCGACGTCAGCAGTCGCTCGGCCGCCACCACCCGGTCACCCTCGACTGCCCCCGTCCGGTCACCCCCGGCCGCCTCGCCCCGCTCAGTCATCCGCACCTCCGTCTGTCATGGGTTCTCTCACTCTGCTCTCGGGACGGATTCGAGGTAGTAGTAAGTTCCGACCGCCGGCCGCGACGCGGGGGGTCACGCGGCGGGCGTGTGCGGTTCAGATCCGCACGAAGCCGGTCCTCAGACGCGCTCGACGATTGTGGCGATGCCCTGCCCGTAGCCGATGCACATCGTCGAGAGGCCGTACCGCCCGCCCGTGCGCTGGAGTTCGTGGGCGAGTTTGCCGACGAGGGCGCCGCCGGTCGCGCCGGCGGGGTGGCCGTGGGCGATTGCGCCGCCGTTGACGTTGGTCTTCGCCCAGGGGGCGCCGGTGTCCTCCATCCAGGCGGCCGCGACCGAGGCGAACGC